>MDTA01218779.1_pt1 | contig 22847 bp, 21 predicted proteins | sample 811151 | NCBI WGS metagenome assembly MDTA01 (sample SAMN05326648, study PRJNA326480) | marine metagenome | isolation source: seawater | place: Indian Ocean: South | collected 2010
AAATCCATTTTGATTAAATTTTCTTATCATAATTTAAGTATATATAACTCAATCCATTTGTCCATAATATATCTAAATCTAAAAAAAAAGCTTTACCGTTCAATAATTGAACGATATTATGTTCAAAAAATGAACACAAATATTTAAATTAAAATTATTATGGTCAAAATTTCTATAGGGACTGCTCAACTGGGAACAAAATATGGTATTTCAAATATCTCACACAACGGGATGAAATTGAGTGATTTTAAAAAAATTATCAAATATTCACTAAAGAAAAAAATAAATATACTAGATACAGCAAACACTTATTTTAATAGTGAAAAAAAAATTGGCAAAGTTGTTAAGGAACTTAATTGTCAAAAACAATTAAAGATAATTACAAAATTACATAATTTAAAAAGTATACCTGCAAAACAAATAGAAAAAAAAATAATAAATAAATGTAAGCTATCAATTAAAAAACTGAAAATTAAAAAATTATATGCTGTTTTGATCCATGATATTAAGGATTTAAAGTCAACGAAAAGTAAAATAATTTTCAAATCAATTTTAAAACTTAAGAAAATAGGCCTTGTTCAAAAAATTGGTTTTAGTTCATATGAAATTAATGACTTAAACAAATACATTATTAAATATAAATTCGATATCATTCAATTTCCGTTTAATATATTTGATCAAAGAATCTTAAAAAAAAAAACACAATTGATATTAAAAAAAAGAAAAATTGAGGTTCACATTAGATCTATCTTCTTGCAAGGATTACTTTTAATGCCATACGATAAAGTTCCATCCAAATTAAAAAATTCTTATCCAATCTTAAAAAAGTGGCACACATATTTAAATGAACAAAGAGTTGAAAATCTTGAAGCATGTATAAAATTTATATCAAACTATAATTTTTTTAAAACAGCTGTTATTGGATTTGAAAATTATGACCAATTTATTGATGTAGTTAAAAAATTTAATAATGTTAAAAAAAAAAAAATTTTTGTAGATTTTAAAAAGTTTCGAGTTAATACTAACATAATTAATCCTTCTAAATGGTAAAAATATGATTGGTGCAATTATTCAAGCAAGATGCGAGTCAATAAGGTTTCCTAATAAAGTCCTAACTAAAATAAATCATTTAACAACAATAGAACTATTATTAAAAAGGGTATCAAAATCAAAATTAGTAGATAAAATTATTGTTGCAACAAGTTCACATAAATCTAATAAAGAACTTATTAAAATTTTAAAAAAAAATAATGTTGATTTTTTTATTGGAAGTCAAAAAAATGTACTTGATAGATATTTTAAAATTTCAAATAAGTATAATTTAAAAACAATTATAAGACTTACAGGTGATAACCCACTTATAGATTCAAATTTAATAGATACTTTTGTTAAAAAATTCTTAAAATTAAAATTAGATTATTTATCTGATACTAATGATCCAACTTATCCTGATGGTATGGATATTGAGGTATTTAATTTTAAGACTTTAAAAAAAGTTCATTTTTCTCAAACTAACAGTTTTCAAAAAGAACATGTTACATCCTTAATGAGAAATTTAGATGGTTTAAAAAGAGGGTACCAAACCAATAAAAAAAATTTTTCTTTTTTGCGTTTAACTTTGGATGAACAAAATGATTTAAATTGTATAAAAAAAATAGTTAATTACTTTGATCCAAATATTTATTTTTCACTAAGGGATATAATCAAATTGTATTCAATAAAACCAAATATTTTTAACTTAAATAATAAAATTATTAGAGATGAAGGATCAAAATTATCCTCTGGCCAAAAACTATGGAAAAGAGCCAAGATATCTATTCCAGAAGGAAATATGTTTTATTCAAAAAATCCAGATTTGATACTTCCTGGTTTTTGGCCAACATATTTTTCAAAAGCAAAAGGATGTAGCATTTGGGATTTAGACAATAAAAAATATACTGACTTTTCAATGATGGGAGTAGGAACTAATTTACTAGGCTATTCACGAAAAGAGATAGACAATGCAGTTAAAAAAAACATATCTAAAAGCAATATGTCTACTCTAAATTGCCCAGAAGAAGTATTTTTAGCAGAGAAATTGATAAGCCTGCATCCTTGGGCAGACATGGCAAAATTTGCTCGTACTGGTGCTGAAGCAAACGCTATTGCCATTAGGATTGCTAGATCATACTCAAAAAAACAGAATATAGCTGTATGCGGATATCATGGCTGGCAAGATTGGTATTTAGCAGCAAATTTAAATGGTAAAAATAACTTAAATAGCCACTTGTTACCTGGATTGGGTTCAACGGGTGTTCTTAAAAAATTAAAAGATACAGTTCATACTTTTGACTTTAATAAAATTGATCAACTAACAAAACTGGTAAAAAAAAAAGAGATTGGTGTAATAATAATGGAAGTTTCTAGAAATTACATGCCAAAAAATAATTTTTTAAAAAAAGTTAGAGACATTGCAACGAAAAATAAGATAGTTCTTATATTTGATGAGTGCAGTTCTGGTTTTAGAGAAACTTTTGGAGGAATTCATCTTAAATATAAAGTAAATCCCGATATATGTATGTTTGGTAAAGCACTAGGAAATGGCTATGCAATAACATCATTAATCGGGAAAGGAAACATAATGAAAAAATCTAAAGAAAGCTTCATAAGCAGTACTTTTTGGTCTGAGAGAATAGGGTATACTGCCGGCTGTAAAACTTTAGAAGTCATGGAAAAAACTAAATCTTGGGAATATGTAACTAAATTAGGTAAAAAAATAAAAAAAGAATGGACAAGATTATCAAAAAAGTATGAATTACCATTGCAAATAAATGGAATAGATGCATTGCCAAACTTTTTTATAAAAAGCCAAAATTCCTTGGAGTACAAAACTTTAATTTCTCAAGAAATGTTAAAAAAAAAATTTTTATCAACTAACTCAGTTTATGTTTCAGTAGCTCATAATAAAAAAATTATGGAAGATTATATAAAAATTCTTGATAAAATTTTTATTATAATTAAGGAATGTGAAGAAGGGCGTGATATAAAAAAATTATTAAACGGGCCTGTTTGTAAGGCTTCTTTTAAACGTTTAAACTAAATATGGAAAATTATAAGAATAAACAAATTTTGATTACCGGGGGAACAGGGAGTTTTGGAAATGCTTTTATTAAACATGTTATCAAACAAAAATATAAAGTTAAAAGATTAGTTATTTTTAGCCGAGATGAGTTTAAACAATCTGAAATGCAAAAAAAATATCCAATAGACAAGTATCCATTCATCAGATTTTTTATAGGAGATGTGAGAGATAAAGAAAGGTTAGGTAGAGCACTTGAAAACATAGATTACGTAATTCATGCTGCTGCTTTAAAACACGTGCATTTAGGAGAGTACAATCCTATGGAAGTTGTTAAAACTAATGTTATAGGTGCACAAAATATAGTAGATATGTGTTTAGACAATAATATCAAAAATGTGATTGCATTATCAACTGATAAAGCTTCTTCACCAATAAATTTATATGGTGCGTCAAAACTTTGTTCAGATAAAATTTTTCTCTCAGCAAACAATATTAAATGCAGGAGGAACATTAAATTTTCTATTGTTAGATATGGAAATGTTTTAGGGAGCAGGGGGTCTGTTCTACCAATTTTTTTAAATAATTTTAAAAATAAGGAAAAATTTACTATTACACATCCTGAGATGACGAGGTTCAATATTTCTCTTAGTGAAGGAATCGAACTTGTAGACTGGTGCTTTAAAAATAATTTAGGCGGCGAAATTTTCATACCAAAATTAAAAAGTTTTAATATTTTAGATCTTGCTAAATCTATAAGCACGAGTAGAGGGTATAAAATAATTGGAATTAGACCTGGAGAAAAACTTCATGAGGAATTAATTTCTCTTACTGACGGAATGAATACAGCTGAGGGAAAAAACGTATATGTAGTTTTAAATGGATTATCTGAATTAGAATTTAAGAAATATTTAAAAATAAAAAAACTGAAAAGAGTAAACAAAGGATTTAAATATTCTAGTGACAACAATAAAGAATTTTTAAATATTCAAAGTTTAAAGACGATTTTAAAAAAAAATAAGTTTATATAAATTAATTACTACTAGTGAAACATATTTCTCATCTTAAAAATTACGGTTTACATGATTTTTCAAAAATGAGGTACTTAGAAATTAAAAAAAGTTTAACTAATAAGTTTGTAACAAACGATCAATTTTGTAAGAAATTTGAAAAAAAAATATCATCGATTACCAATTCTAAATTTGCATTAGTTTGTAATAATGGAACATCAGCGTTAATGATGTCAATTTTGGCAACAAAAATCAAAAGTATTGTAGCCATTATTCCAAACATAAATTTTGTAGCTGCCGCAAGTGTAATTTCTCTACTTAAAGGGAAGCTGATTTTTTGCGATGTGAACAAAACAACTGGCATGGTGGACAATAACTCACTTTTAAGTGTGCTTAAAAAAAGCAAGAAAAAAAAAATAAAACCAAATTTATTTATACCAATTCATTATGCAGGCAATTATTTAAATACAGATCAATTATCAAAAATTTGCAAAAGAGAAAAAATTCATATTATTGAAGATGGTTGTCACAGCTTTGGAACCAAAATGAATAAAAATAGTGTTGTTGGAAATTCAAAAAATTCATTATGTACAACATTCTCCTTTCATCCAGTTAAAAATATAACTTCTATAGAGGGTGGAGCTATAACTACAAATAGTTTAAAATACTACAAAAGGCTAGAAGAGTTAAGAAGCCATTCACTAAAAAAAACATTTTCAGCAGATCCCTATAAATTAATTTCTGCTAGTTTAAATTTTCGAATGGGTGAAATCAATGCCGCTGTAGGAATTGAACAATTAAAAAACTTACAAAAATTTAAAGAAAAAAGATACAGTCTAGTAAAATACTATATAAATAAATTAAATAAGTTTGAAAAATTTTTCAAAATACTGAACCACAAACAATCAGGTATCTTTTGGCATCTTTTTGTTATTTTGCTCAATTCTAATTACACAAGTAAAAAAGGAAAGTTTATGAGTTTTTTAAAAAAAAATGGAATAGCTACGCAGATACACTATAAACCACTGTCTTTACACAAAGTTTATAAAAAAAACACTTTATTAAATGATTGTGGCAACGCAAAAAAATTTTATAAGTCCCAAATAACATTGCCATTACATACAAAAATGAATATGAAAGATATAGATAGAATAACAGGTCTCATATCAGAATTTTTTAAATCATAATCGTACTTTATAATTTTTATTAAATAAATGTCTTTTAATTTTTACAATATTATAATCATTAAAAGTTAAAAGCGATCCCAGTGCTATAGCTTTAACTTTTTTATCAAATGCTTGCTCTAAGTGTTCTAAACTTCCTATACCGCCCTCAAATATACAAGGAACATGAATATGTTCTAATATCATTTCACAAAAGTTTAGATCTAACCCTAATTTGTTTCCTTCGCTGTTGACAAACATAAATTTTATTTCGCCAATTCCCAAATTTTGAACCTTTTTAACATATTCAAAAATACCAATCTTATTATCTTCATATATTTCATATTCGTTATTATTTTGGATTATATTGATTCCAACAACAACTGCTTGGCCACCAAATTCTTTGACTAAAATTTTTGCAAAAGATAAGTCCTCTAATATTTTTCTATTGATATAAATCTTTTCAGCACCAGATTTTATAATTTCTCTCGCGGTTTTGAGATCTTTTATACCTCCGCCAAAAGTAATTGGTGTTGAACAAATTTTTGAAATTTCTCTCAACATTTTTAAATTTGGCCCAATACTTTTGTTGTGATAAGTATCTATATCTATTAATGAAATTTCGTCTGCTCCTTGACTATCGAAAGCTACAACTGTTGAAACTGGACTTCCAGCATTTTTATGGTTCTTAAAATTTGTTCCTTTAACTAATTTATTGTCAGATAATAAAAGTGATGGAATTATTCTTAAGTAATGATTTCTGGATTCCATGTTAAAAAAAATTTTAAAAATTTGATACCGTTTTGTTGACTTTTTTCAGGATGGAACTGAGTTCCTAAAAAATTATTTTTGACGAAAATAGATGGAATTTTTTTATCAATAGATGTATGGCCAAGGCAAAATTTTTTCTCTTCAATTGAGTTGAATTCCAAAAAATACGAATGACAAAAATAAAAATCTGAAATTTTATTTAAACCAATTTTCATTGAAAAATTTTTCTCAATTTCAACTTTACACCAACCAATATTAAAAGATTTTTTCTTACTTATAGGCTTAATGGATCCATCTATTATTCTAAGACCTTCTGAGTTTCCATCTTCATAAAGTTTATTTGCAAAAATTTGAAAACCCAAACATATACCTAGTATTGGTTTACCAGAGTTGTAAAAATCTAAAATACAATAATAAAAGTCTTTTTTTTTTAAAAGTTCCATTGCCTTAAATGCGGATCCTACCCCAGGAATAATTAACTTATCTACCTTTTTAAAATCTTTTTTTTCTTTAACTACTATTGGGTCGTATCCTTGATTATATATAGAATTAAAAACTGAAAGAATATTTCCAATCCCATAATCGACAATACCGATGAGCATTTATAAAAATTTTTTTTCCCAACTATCAAAATCGCTAGGAACAATGTTTGATTTCTGTTTCCTCATTTTTTCTTTATCCCAAATAGGTCTAGGTGAAACTATATGTTTTTTCACTATATCATAAAATTCATCTTCGCTAATTTTTATGATTTTTAAAAAAAGATCTAAAGACTTAGGTCTTTTTCCATCATAAAGATTACATAACTCTAGAGCTTTTTCTCGATCTAAACGATTGTTTCTAATATCTATTGATGTTAAATGAGCTGTTCTTCCGAATCCTCTTTTTAAAAATTTAATGTAGTCCCTTATACCTTGCATCATACATTCAATTTTCTCGTAATTATATTCTTGCGGTATACCTTCCACGTTATCACCTTGCCAGTCCAGTTCGCGCTGAATAATGTCAACCTGTTTTCTAACATCCCAAGGAACATAGTTTCCTAAATATGCAGTTTTAATTTTGTTTTTATTTAATTCTCTTTGACTCGGAAAAATATAAGGCTTTAAATCCTTTTTGCTTATATTTGCATCTGGATATTTTTCTTTGATCATCTCAAGCATATCTTCTGCATTAATGCCGAGGTTAGTAGTTTTATTAAATTTCTCAACATTCAACTCTTCGAATTGATCGTAATTATAATACGAAGAATATTCAGCTGATGGCTCACCTAAAAAAATTAAAGGAATGTTTTTTTCTATTGCGACATTTATTGGAAAAGCAGCAATACCTACATGACAATGCCAGCAAAAATCTCCCCTTCTAATTAAACTTTCCAACATTGTTTTTCTAACCAACTCAAAGTTTGATTTATAATTTATAAAATCTACACCTAATTTACTTATTGTTCTTTCGTTATTAGCCTCTAGGTTTTTTCTATAAAAATTATGATCAAATCTAACTACAAGGGGTTTTAGTTTTTTTACTTTAACAAGATACCAAAGGGTAAATGTTGAATCTTTCCCGCCTGAAAATGGTACAATACAGTCATAATCATACTTACCTTTATAATCTTTTATCAATGAGTCTAAAATTTTTTGTCTCTTTTCCCAATCTATTTTATGTTTTCTTTCGATCTGACTGCAAACAGAACACGTTCCTTTTTCAGAGAAGGTTAGTGTTTCCGCAGTTTCTGGTATTACACAATTACTACAAATTTTCATTATTTTAATTTATCTGAATACCTTTATCACTAAAATGAGGCAATTTTTACAAAAAAAACCTAAATATTAAAAATTTCTTTACTGTTCAATATTTGAACGGTATATTGTTCAAAATTTGAACGTATGAAAGAAGATCAAGAATATCTTGAAATATTAAGAAAAATTAACAAAGATCCTCGATCTTCCCAAAGGGTTTTGTCAAAAGATCTTGGGATGAGTCTAGGGAAATTAAATTATTGCCTCAACGCATTAAAAAAAAAGGGGATTATTAAAATACAAAATTTCAAAAAAAACAAAAATAGATTTAATCCGAAATCTAAAAATAACTATTTTTATTTGATTACTCCTAAAGGTATATCTTTAAAAACTAAACTGACAATAAATTTTATGAAAAGAAAGATGAAAGAATATGATGAATTAAAAAATGAATTAAACTTAAATAAAAAAAATACGTTATAAATTATTAAAAATGCTATATCAAAATTCTTTTTTTATAAAAAAACTTAGTTCAATTATTTTTATCGGCTATAGTGACCTATTTCAAAGCTTAATTACAATTAATAAATCACTTGGTTTAAAAACTCTTATAATTTCAAGTAGCGATCAAGTTTCTAAAGAAGATAAAAAAAGATATAAGATATTTAATAAACTTGATAAAAAATTTAAAAAATATATCAAAGATAATGTTGATATTGATCAAACCCTTTTTGTAAGCTTAGGCTCTAGATTTATTTTTAAAAAAAAAGATATAAAAGAATTTTTTAGACACAATATTGTAAATTTTCACGGATCTCGATTACCACTAGACGCAGGTGGAGGAGGAATGTCATGGAGAATTTTGAGAGGTGATCGTATAGATAATCAACTTGTGCACTTGATAGATGATGGTATTGATACCGGTCCAATTTTAGATTACGAAAAAAATATTTTTCCATCTGATTGCAAAATTCCGATTCAATACGAAAAATTTAGTAAGAGAAATTTTATAAATTTTTATAAAAAATTTATAAAAAAAATTTTGGACAAAAAAAATTTTCCTTTAATAAGTCAGCCTAAATATTTAGGAAGATATAACCCCAGATTAAATTCTCGAATGAACGGATGGATAGATTGGAACCTCGAACCTAATGAACTTTTAAAATTCATTAATGCTTTTGATGATCCTTACTACGGATCTCAAACAATGATTAATAATAAAAAAGTAAGAATAAAAAAAACACAAATCCATTCTGGAGATTCTAGTAACCATCCATTTATGACTGGATTAATTTCTAGGCATGACGGAGATTGGATAGTTGTATCTAGTGTTGGAAAAGAGATGTTTCTTATTGAAGAAGTTATTGACGATAAAAATAAAAACATCATTCAAAAACTTAAAGTCGGTGACAGATTTATTACTCCTTTAGATAAAATTTATTTATCAAAAAAAAATAGACCAAAATATAATTCTATGGGCTTAAAGAAAAAAAATTAATTTATGTCAGAAATAATTAAAGACAAAAAAATATTTATAATAATGCAAAGGGACTGGGCTTTAAAGCATGGTTTCGAGATAGCAAAAAAAATAAATGATTGTGGTGGAATATTATCTTGTTTGGTTTTTAAAACTAGCTCAGAGTATTTTATAGAAAATCAAAAAGATGTGAAGTTTGAACATATTATAAAAGATAGTGTAATTGAGAAAAATTTTGAAGAAATAGTCAACAAATCTAATTATGATTTGATAAAGTTTAAAAATGATTTTAATGTTGATAAAATTTGGGAACATGCAGCTACTTTGAGACGATATTCTTTATCATATGATAAAAAGTATCCATATTCATATCAACAAAATGTTAATGATAATGAAATTATCAAGTATATACTCGCTTTTGCCCACGAAATATCTTCAACTTTTAAAAAATTTAAACCAGATTTGGTTATAGGATATAATTTTGGTGATCTAAGACACTTTTTGATTAACAAGTTATGCGATAAAAATAGAATACCATTCTTTTGTAGTTCAGGGACCAAAGTCTCAGGCAACGCATGTTTTGCCTATGATTTCAATGGAGATAAAAGTTTTTTTAAAAATTATAATATTAAATTGAATAAAAATAGTGAAATTCACGACAATTATAAAGATCAAGCAGAAAAGTATTTTAAAGAATCTTTGGCAGATTTGAAACTCCCCTCACATATGAAAACAACAAATTTAAATATATCCTTACTTAAATTTTCAGACATTTATAAATTATTAAAAAAAATATTTTACCACTTTAAAAAAGGAAAGATTAATAAAAGATTATTAGACTCAAGTGACAACACAAGTTTTAGATTATTGATTAGAGATTTTATCAAAGAAAGAATTAATGTTTATAACACAAAAAAGATTGTTTATGATGATTTTGATAAAATCGAAAATTTTGCATACCTTCCTCTGCAACATTACCCTGAAAGTCAATTGGGTTTACTTAATACATCTCATGATAATCAAATTAACACTGCTAGAATCATAGCTAGACACCTTCCTAAAAATTTGACATTAGTTGTAAAAGATCATCCCTGGTCTATTGGTAAAAAATCTATTTCATATTTATTAAAATTAAAAAATTCATTAAACGTAAAATTAATAAACTATAAAATTCCTAATAAAAAAATTTATAAAAAAATGAGCTATTTAATTTCATTTGGAGGAACAGCTATCTTTGAGTCTGCATTTGAAAGAAAACCAGCAATTCAATTAGGATCTTTTGGGGGAATGAGTGAATTACCAAATATTTATATACTAAAAAATTTAGATGAAATAGATAAAGTAATAAAAAAAATTGATGATGAATTTGAGACAAATGTAAATGACAAAAATTACAAAAAAAAAATAATTAACTATATTTCTGCAGCGCTTAATCAAGGTTTCGATGTAAATAAGTACCATGATGATTATAGAGTAGAGAAAAAAAGTTTAGAATACATGTGGTCAAAATATAAAAATGAGTTTGAAAAAATATTTACATATAAATCAAAATTTATTTTTAAATAATCAATGATAAAAAACACCATAACAATAAATTCATGTCCGCTTTGTTCGTGTAAAATGAGTTCGAAAATAATTTCGAATAATAAAAATTTATATTCCTCATTATTTTCTGAAGCTCTGAATACTGATGAAAAGATATTATTAAAATACTTTAAAAACGTAGAATGTAAAAATTGTGGACTTATTTATAAAAAAAAATGGATAAATAATAAGGTTAAAAACTTTATTTACTCAAAAAAAATTAGATTACATCCAACTGGTCAAGATGTTCTAAAAGGAAATTTTTCATATATGAGTTTTATAAATAAATTTAAAAAGGCTTATTTCAACTACTCCATAAACAACATTGAAAATTTAGATAAATATAAAAGAGAAATTTTTTCGTTACTTAATTCGATAAATAATAAAAGCTCTAGATTCAAAAAAAAGAAAAACTTGTATTTTAAAATGACAAAAAATAATGATTTTAAAAACTTAATTAAACTTAATGCTTATTTCAAATCTAAGTTCAAATTTAAAAAAAAATATACTAGGTACACAGGTTATGGAAATGATGAAATTTGGAGACATATTAATCTAAATTTACCAAAAATAAAAAAATATGCTGAAGTAGGTTGTCCAGGTTGGGGCATGTACAAAGAGGCTAAAAAAAGTAAAAAAAATATATATTTTATAACTAATAAAAATAAAAATTTCTGGGACTGTGGTTATAGAAAATCAAAAATAAATAATATGGAAAATTGCCTGTTACTCTCAAAAAATAAATTTAATTTTAATCTAATCGATATAAAAAATATAAAGGATGACTTTTTTAGTTATATAGGGTTTTATAATTATATTGATCATTTAGAGAAACCAAATTTATTTTTCAATAAGATTTTTAATAAAACTAATTCCATAGGAATTATCGTAAAATTACTCAAAAACTCAAAAACAGATATACAACATTGCACTACATGGACAAGAAAATCTATAATATTCCTATGTAAAAAATTTAATTATAAATTGATAAATAAAAACTTTAAGCTTTCTAATACTGGATATGACTTTTTCTTACTGAGGAGAGATGCATGATAATTAAAAAAAAGGGGGAAGTTTTTCTAATTGCTGAGATTGGCTGGAATTTTCTTGGTGATATTCAACTTGCCGAAAAAATGGTGAAATCCGCTAAGGATTCAGGTGCTGATGCAGTAAAGTTTCAGGTCTGGGACCCACAATATTTGAAAAGTGGTAGTTGGGACACAGATGGAAGAAAGGAAATATATGAAAAAGCTTTTCTGGACATAAATAAATTTAAAAAACTTTGCGATTTTTCTAATAAATTGAAAATTAAATGTTTCACATCAGTCTTTACATTAAGAGATCTAAAAAAGATTGCAACAGTGAGTAACAAAATTATAAAGATACCATCCCATGAGGCCTATAATATCGAATTGATTGATGAAGCATTAAAACTTTTTGATCAAGTAATAATTTCCGCAGGATGTTTAAAAAAAATAGAACTTGATAAACTTAATAAGTATATAGATAATGATAAGATAATTATTTTACATTGTGTTAGTTCTTATCCTTTAAAAGCCGAGAATTGCAATTTTCCTAAATTTGATTACTTAAAATCTATTTTTAAATCAATCGGTTATTCGGGACATTATGAAGGAATTCAAGATGCAGTTTATGCAATATTTAATGGTGCTATCGTAATTGAAAAACATTTTACCACAAATAATAATCTTGATGGAAGAGATAACAAATTTGCACTTAATCCAGAAAAATTTAAGCAATTAAAACAGTGGACTGAAATATATAAATTATTTTTAATTAATAACGGGCTTGATTTACAAGATTGTGAGAAAGATATATTTAATAATTACAGGGGAAGATGGGACAAAAAATAAAAAATAAAAGACCACTCGTTTCTATAGTTATAAGAGGAAAGAATGAGTCAAGGTGGCTTAAAATACTTTTTAGGGAATTAAAAAAACAATCTTATAAAAATTTTGAAATTATATATTGTGATAACTTAAGCACAGATAATTCGGTAAATGTCGCAAAAAGAAATCATGTAAATAAAATTTTAAAAATATCTAATTATACTCCTGGGAAAGCCCTAAATAAAGGGATAAAAAAAAGCAAGGGCAAATATGTAATAATATTATCATCTCATTGCATTCCATCTAACAATGATTGGATCAAAAATTATTTAGATTATATGGAAAGAAATTCTTATCTTGTAGCCGTGTCAGGAAGACAATTGCCTTTGCCTGGGACTAGTACAAAAGATCTACTAGATCTAGATATTGTTTTTTCAAATATGAATTCAATAGATCAAAATAAAATTTATTTAAATAATGCAAATTCAATATATAGAGCAAAACATCTCAAAAAAAATCTATTCGATGAAACCTTAACTAATATTGAAGATAGAGAATGGGCCCTTCATCAAAAAAAGAGAAAATTTAAAATAGGTTATTTAGCAAAATCTGAGGTATTTCATATTCATGGCATTAATCAACATGAATCTAATTCTTCAAGATCATTAAATACTTCAAAAATTCTTTTAAAAAAATATTTGAACTATTGGAACAAATGTCAATTTATTAAAACAAAGTATTTTAACTATTCTATCCTTATTAATGCAAGGAGAAAAATAAATAAAAAACTATTAGTTACAAAAATAAAAAAAATTATCTCTCAAAAATTTATCAAAAAATTAAGTTTAAAAAATGTGATAATTATCACTGAGCATAAATTAAATTTTAAATTTATGAATACAGAAATAAAAAACTTTTACCCAACAGTTTCTTTAAGCAACGATTTAAAGGAAATTTACAAAAAAAATATTAGATATTGGGATAATGTAGACTATATTATTTCTTTAAATTCTACTGTTAACTGGAGCAAAAATAATTTAAAAAAAATCATAAATATTTGCATAAGAAACTCATGTGAGTCAGTGAGCATAGCTGAAAAAATATACGGAAATTTTATAGTTAGATTTCAAGATGGTGGAAATATTAATAGTTTAAGTTTAGATAGAAGAGAGAACAAACCTATACTAAATTTGATGAAGTGGACTGAGGGATGTATTTTCACTCCTGATAATTTAAGGAAAGGACAATATGTAAATGAAAACACAAAATTATATTTTAAAGAATAAAAAAATTCCTTGTATTATATTAGCTAGAAAAGGCTCAAAATCATTAAAAAATAAAAATTTAATTAAATTAAATAACAAACCTTTAATTCAACATTCAATAGACTATGCAAAAAAAAGTAAATTTATAACAAATGTAGTTGTATCAACGGATGATTTAAGAATATTTAAATTAGCGAAGAAACATAAATGTTTTTGTATATACCCAAGACCAAAAAATTTATCAGGAGATTATGCTAAAACGGAACCAGCATTAATTCATGCCCTCAAGGTCTTTGAAAAGAAATATGGTAAAACAGACTACTATTCATATCTACAAGTAACAGAACCGCTAAGACCAAAAAATATTCTTGATAAGTGTATCAAGAATATTTTATCAGATAGCAAAATTGATAGTTCTTTTGCAGGATACGTCCTTCACAAGAATTTTTGGAAAAAGACTGGAAAAAAAATTAAAAGAATATCAGGCAACAGCAATACCAACACACCAAGACAAAAAAAACCCCCAGTATACAGAGAAGACACAGGCGTAGCCTTAGCATCTAAATCAATAATTTTAAAAAAATACAAAAAAAGAATTGGAAAAAATGTAAAAATTGAACCGTATGAAAATTTAACAGGATTAATAGATATTCATACCATTAAAGATATTAGATTAGCAGAAAAAATAATTAAATTAATTTGAATAAATGATAAATAAAAAACAAATAGTTTTAGGTATAAATTGGGAGCAAAATTCATCAGTTTCATTAATGGTAAATGGAAAAATTGTCGAAGCAGTTTCTGAAGAAAGATTTTCAAAGCAAAAAAACGATGAAAGATATCCAAGATTGTCTATTGAATATATCATGAAAAAGTACAATCTAAGATCAAAAGATCTTGATTTTATATGTTTTGTCTCAAAATTATGGTCACCGACATGGATGTTAATAAGAAGGTATACCAAGTTTAAAGTAAAAGATTTTTTAAAAGAACAAAATGAAGTTTGGTATCCTAAATTTTACCAAAATAAAAAAACATCAATTATTAAGGTTTTTAAGGATAAACTTGACTTAAATCAATATCCAGGTAAAAAATTTTGGAAAAAATACTTAAAAAGTATTTATACAAATAATCACGTTTCAAATAAAAAAAATTTAGCACTAGGACAAGAAATAAGAAAAGAGGCCGTTAAGCTTCATTTAAATATAGATGAGAATAAAATTAAATTTTTCGATCATCATTTATGCCATTGTGCCTATGCGTATTTTTCTGGACCATTTAATAACAAAACTTCATTAGTTTTTTCATTAGATGCTTTTGGAGATAATTCCAATTACACATGTCATCTATTCAAAAAAAAAGGTAGTGAAATCGAGGTTAAAGAGATTGTAAGGGGCGGCAATTCAATAGTAGCTAGACTTTACAGATATGTAACATTACTACTTAACATGACACCATCCAGCCACGAATATAAAACGATGGGTTTGGCGGCTTATTCAAAATTTAGTTATTACAAAAATCTTTTAAGTAAATTTAAAAAAATTCAAACTATAAAAAATTATAAGTTTGAATTCATTAATAAACCAAAGGATACTTTCTTTGCGATAAAAAAGATTACTATTGGAGAAAGATTTGATAGCGTAGCAGGAGCGCTGCAAAAGTTTACTGAAGAAATTGTAATAGAATGGATTTATAAAATTTCAAAAAAATTTAAGGTATCTAACGTTTGTTTTACTGGAGGGGTGGCGATGAATGTGAAAACAAACATGTTAATAACTGAAATTCCTCATATTAAAAAATTTTATGTACCCCCAACACCTGACGACACCTCTCAATGTATTGGAGCTTGTTATGCATTATATCTTGAAAAAAAAAATAAATATCAATTAGATAAGCCAAAAATTATTAATAATGCTTATTTAGGTTATGAGGCTAATGAAAAAGAAGAGCAAAAATTTTTAAAAACAAGAAAAATCGATAAGAAAAAATATAAAATAATTAGAAAAAATATTAATAAAGTAGCGGCTAAACTACTAGTGCAAAATAAAATTCTTGCAAGAATATCAGGTAAAGCTGAGTTCGGAGCAAGAGCTTTGGGTAATAGATCAATTTTAGCTAATCCTTGTAACTTTAATAATAAAGCAAAAATTAACAATAGTATAAAAAGCAGAGATTTTTGGATGCCTTTTGCTGCAACTGTTTTATCGGATCATGCAAATAAATATTTTCAGTTTCCACAAAATAAAAATTTTTATAAATATATGACTAATTGTGTAAGAACTAATAATTTTGGCAGTCTTAAACTTGAAGCAGCATTGCATCCTCACGATAAAACATGCAGGCCTCAGATACTAAACAAAGAGGACAACAAAGAATATTATGATTTAATAAAAGAATTTGGCAAAGTTTCAGGTGTATATGGTTTATTAAATACTTCCTTCAATATTCATGGCATGCCAATTGTTAATGATTATAAAGATGCTTTTAAGGTTTTAGATAACACGAATTTAGACGGACTAATAATGTATAAAAATTTGATTCTAAAAAAAGAGAGTTACTAGTTTTTTAAAAACTATGAAATTGAGAATAATCATAAAAAAATTTTTAAGGTTTATAAGCAGAGTTGGATGTTATCTTAATTTACCAATTCTAAGTTTTTTTATTTTGAGTTTTTTTATAAAAAAAATTATGAATAGAAATGCTAAAAGTTGTAACAATATATTAATTCTTCCAAAAACTGGTGGGAGAGAAGATATTTATGCATCATTTAAAGATGCACCTAACAAAAATAGAATATACGAATTGCCTAGAGGTGAAATAAAAAACTTATACAACTTTTTTGTGAGATCAAAAGATGTAAAAAACTATAGTTATTTTCATAATAATGAAATTATTTTAAAAGAACAAAGAAATTATTTTGATTTTTTAAAAAAAATTATTTTTTATCTTAAAAAGTTTTATAAAATAAACTTGATTATAAATTTTAATTTTACATATAAAGAGGAAGTTGAATTAGCAAGAGCCTCAACAGATCGGGGATTAAAGTTTTTAACAATTCAAAAAGAGTCTCAAGCCTCAACAGGTAAAAGATTAGTTAACGAAATTATTTACAAAAAGTCAATTCAAAAATACCCTGGAAGTTATATTGCAGTTTATAATCAAGATGAAAAAATTAATATTGTAAATTCCGGAATTTTAGAAGAAAAAAAAATTTATGTGATAGGTAGCCCAAGGGTTGATTTTAGTTTTAATATTTCAAAAGAGAATAAAGATCCCGATAAATTTTGCCTTGTTTATTATTGTATACAAACTGGAGTTAGTTTGCCAATTTATGAGGGAGAGTTTAGAACAGAAGGAATTTTAAATGTGAGTAAATTTAATTGGTCTAGATTAGCAGAAAAGACTGAAAATATTTTAATTAATTTTATAAATAAGCAATCTTCTCAATTTAATATGATATTTAAAACAAAGACCGGAAATTCAGATCAAATAGAAAGACTAAAAAAGTTTGACACCTCAAATGTGGAGATTATTTACAACAACACAGGACACCATTTATTAAAAAAAGCTGATGCAATTATTGCATTTAATAGTACAATTATTTTTGAGGCTATTGCCGCTAATACACCAGTAATAATTCCACACTTTGACTTAACACCAATTCAAAAAAAGTTTGTTTTTGATTTATCTAGGGTTGAGAATGTTTTTAATATTAATAATGAAAATGATTTAGAATTATCTATAGAAAAGATTAAAAAAAATAATTATTCGAACAAAAACCAAAAAACTGAAAATCAAATAAATGTACTAAATAAATATGTTGGAAATATTGATGGAAAATCTGGCATCCGTTTGAGAAATTTAATTACTGAAATAAATGTTTAAAAATACAATTAGTATCATAGGTAAAAGAAATTTTTTTAAATTACTTAAGTTTATACCATTAATTTTTGTTATAAGTTTTTTAGATATACTTGGAATAACGTCCCTAATCCCAGTTCTACAATTTTTGTCTGGTCAAGAAATTTCTTATTTTAATTATAACCTTAATAATATTTTTGATAATTTTGATAAATCAAAAATCCTTTATATGTTTTTAATTTTCATATTTTTAATTAATATATTTAGATTTATCTTAGCTTTATTAAATAACTACTTTTTTAACAAAGTTACATTAGAAATTCAAATTTCAATGCAAAAGAAAATATTGCAAGATTATTTGTTTGGGTCGTGGTTTCAAAATTTAGATAAGAATACCTCTGAGAAAATAAGAGATGTTGACCAGGAAACATCAATACTTAAAAGTAATATAATTCTGCCTGTTTTTTCAATTATTTCTGACATTTTAATCATTTTGATCATGTTAATCTTTTTGTTTTTTCACATAGATTTTGAGACTCTTTTAATTGTTTTTGTTGCTGGGGTAATTTGTTTTTTGTTTTTTGTTTTTAATAAAAAAAGAATTACAAATTATGGAAAATTTAGGAGGAAATATGAAAAAAAAAGATTTGAAAAAATTTTAGAAATAATAAATGGGATAAGAGAAATAAAATTCTTTAGTTTTGGTGATAAAATTATCCAAGAATTTTTAAAAGTTTCTAATGATTTAAAAAGCATATATTTGAAGCAAGGTGTTTTGCTCATAATGCCAAAAAATATTCTTGAAATAACTGTTTTGGTATTACTAATTACATTAATTATTTTCTTCTATAACTCTGGAATGCCGTTTGAATTAATTATTAGTTCATTAGCTGTATATGTTATTGCTACCTATAAAATTATACCATCGTTCTATAAAATTATGATTAACTTACAAAGTATTAATTTTGCTTCACCAACGGTAGACTCTCTCTTAAATGTAATACAAAAAAAATACGACACAGAAAACTTAAGAAAAATAAAAATAAATAATTTTAAAACCATAAGTTATAAAAGTATTAATTTTCGATATCCCAATTCCTCGAAAAAGATAATCACAAATTTCAACTTTACATTAAAAAAAAATTCTTCTGTGGCAATTTTAGGAGATAGCGGAGTTGGAAAAAGTACTCTGATTGATTTAATAACAGGTCTTATTAAACCTGACGAAGGAAAAATTCTTATTGATGATAAAGAGACAGAAATTTTCTTCAGTAATTTGAAAGATAAAATCGGTATAGTTACACAAAAATTATATTTATTTGAAGCATCAGTAAAAGATAATATTACTTTTTTTCAAGAGGAAAAATTTACTGATATTTCTAGACTATTCGATTGTTTAAATAAAGTAAATTTAAAAAGGTTTGCAAATCAAAAAGATATTGAAAATATAATTAAAGAAGATGGTAAAAATTTATCAGGAGGTGAACGCCAAAGAATTGGTTTAGCGAGATGTTTATACCAAAACAGAGAAATAATAATATTAGATGAACCCACTAACAATTTAGACAAAAAATCAGAGGATAAGTTTTTTGAAACTTTGATGGAGATAAAAAATGATAAAACAATTTTAATCGTCACACACGATAATAGGTTATCAAAATTTTGTGACCAAAAAATTCTTATTGGAAAAAATCATAACTTGGTAGAGGAAAATAAATTATGAAAATAGGATATACCTCGGGAGTGTTTGATTTATTTCATATAGGACATTTAAACATTCTTAAAAAAGCAAAAAAAAATTGTGATTATCTGATAGTTGCTGTCACAAATGACAGTTTAACTTTAAAATTAAAAAATAAAAAACCAGTAATACCTTTTAAAGAAAGATTTGAAATTGTAAAAAGTATAAAATTTGTTGATAAAGTTGTTGAGGAAAAAGTTGACGATAAATTGTTAGCAAAAAAAAAATATAAATTTGATATAATATTTAAGGGGGATGACTGGAAAAATTCAAAAAAGTGGAAAGTTTTAAAAAGAGAATTTAAAAAAATGAATACAAAGGTGCTTTTTTTGAAATACACAAAAAATACCTCAAGTACTTTAATCAAAAATGTTTGTGAAAAAATTTATAGAAAAAAATAAAAATCTTTTAAGTTATATAAGATTTATATATTTCAATAGAAAATTTAGAAAAACTAAGCCAAAAAATATTTATATTAATTATAATAGAAAAGAGATAAAAAAAATTTATGATTTCAAAAAGAATAGTAAAATACTATTTTTGCAAACACAAGTTGGAAGAGGAGGTGCAAAATGGTTAATGGATATTTTAAATTCTATTGATGATGTTACAGCATTTGGAGAAAGAAATCCCAAACAAGAGTCTTACTTTAGATATTGTAACTCACATAATGTAAAAATTTATAATGAACAATTTTTAGATTTATTAAAAAGTGAAATTATATCTGATTGGGAAAATGGAAATATCAGTTATGTTTCAAGCCCTTATTTTTCCCATGGCATAAAATATTTGTATGAAAACCTTAAACCTAAAAAATTAATTATATTAGTGCCAAGCGCAGAAAAATTGATTAACTCTTTTAAAAACAAAGGGTGGTACAAAGATGGAGTCAAATCAGATATAAACCAATTCTTTGATACAATTAACAAATTTGATAGTCATTTTTATGGGCGAATAATTAATTTAAGTGTTAGTAAAGAAAAATTTAATTCTCTTTCACAGATTGGGAAAATATCCTTGTTTATTTCTACAACTCTTGAACGAATATATAATGAAATTTCAACTATAGATAAAAATAAAATTCTAATATTTAGAATTAATGAAGCAGATCAAAATTATGAATATTTTAAAAAATTTGTGAGCAAGCTCGGTCTTGAATTGAATATTAATAAAAAAAAATTTCTCAGTTTCAAAAAAAGAACTGCTGCTAATCATGAAAATCTAAACATTTTTTTATCAGAAGAAGAAAAAATAGAATGTAAAAAATATCTTTCGAACTACAATTTTTACGAAAAAAAATTTTTACAAGAATTCGATAGCAGACATATCTCAAAATGAAATGTAATATTTGCAATTCACTAGAAACAACTTTTATCCTTAGAGGATCCGATAGCTATATGAAAGTTGATAAAAAAAATTTTAATATTTATCAATGTAAAAAATGTAAAGTTACTTCACTGCAACCAATGCCATCAGAGAAAGAGCTGGAAAAGTATTATCCCCCAAACTATAAAATTTTTAATCAAAATATTATTTTAAATAATTCTAATAGTAGAAATTTAATTAAATTAAAAAATTTGATAATAAAAAAACTAAAAATGAATACTTTGGAAAGAACTTTAGAAAAGTTTTCTAATAAAGAAATAAATTATCTAGATTATGGGTGTGGTAGTGGAAAAAATATAATACAATTAAGTTTGCAATACCCAAACTGGAAATTTTTTGGGTACGATAAATTCAATCAAAACATAAATGATGTTGAAAAAAAAAAGAATGTATCATTTTGTTCTAGTAGTTATTTAAATGACATACCCAACAATTATTTCGATGTAATTAATCTAAGCTCTGTAATTGAACATGTTATTGATCCAAAAGATTTGATTTTGTTTTTAAAAAAAAAACTTTCTAAGAATGGCATTATTATTATAAAAACTCCCAACTTTAATTCATTATCTAGAAGAATATTTGGTAAATATTGGCATAATTTAGACATACCAAGACATTTGCACATATTCTCTGATAACAATTTAGAAAAAATCTTGTATGAAATGGAGTTTACTAAAATAAAAATTATTTATGCTAGAAATTCAGGTGTAGAAGTTAAAAGTTTATATAAATTTTTCAATTTAAGAACTAGGCCTAAAATACATAATATTTTAGTAAACTCATTAAATCCAATAACATTAATTTTAAGCTTACTAAAATTGTCTAGTACATTCACAATAATTGCTAAAAAGGAAGTTTAAATTTGAAAATCATTTTTTTTGTAAATAAAAGTATAAACAGTGCAACAGCAAGGTTCAGAGGTTATCTATTTTCTGAAAAATTAAAAGAAATGTATAACACCAAAATTATAAAAATAGATGAAATTTATAATAGATATAAATTTAATTTTTCTAGATTAAAAAAATTACATTTTTATTATAAATGTTTAAAAAATCAAAACAATGATGATATAATTTACTTAGTTAAAACAGTTTATAATTTTGATTTTTTACTAATAATAATTTTTTTTAAATTTATATATAAAAAAAAAATTATCTTTGATTTTGATGATGCAATTTATATAAAACCTTTTACAAAAATAAGTACAGTAATTTTGACATCAATATCTAATGCTGTTATAGTTGGAAGCAATATACTCTATAGGTGGTCAAAAAAAAAAAATACAAATACTTTTAAAATTCCTACATCAATACCTTATAAAAAATATAAATGTATAAAGAAAAAAAAAAATAAAATATTTACCATTGGTTGGATTGGAAATGGCAATAATCACTTTAAAAATTTAATAATTCTTAAGCCAATTTTTGAAGAATTAATAAAAAAGAATATTAAATTTAAGTTTAGATTAATAGGTATGGCAAATAACTCAAAAATTTTAAGATTATTCAAATCTGTAAAAGGATTAAAATTTGAGTATAAAAATCATATCAATTGGAAAAATGTAAACTCAACTGTAAAAGAAATAAAAAAATTTGATATAGGAGTCATGCCTCTTATAAAAGATGAAAAAACGTTAGGAAAATGCGCATTTAAGATTATTGAATATATGGGCTCTGGTATACCAGTATTAGCATCTCCTGTTGGTGAGAATAGGATTGTAATTCGACATAAAAAAGACGGTTTTTTATGCAGAGATACAAATGATTGGGTTAAAAAAATATTAAAATTAAAAGAAGACAAAACACTTAGAAAAAAATTTATTTTGAATTCATTAATTAAAATTGAAAAATCTTATTCTTTAGACAGTAATATGATTAAATTAGAAAACATTTTAAGAAAAATAGATGCTAATTAAAAAATTAATTCCGAAATATATAAAAAA
>MDTA01156410.1_pt1 | contig 22841 bp, 19 predicted proteins | sample 811151 | NCBI WGS metagenome assembly MDTA01 (sample SAMN05326648, study PRJNA326480) | marine metagenome | isolation source: seawater | place: Indian Ocean: South | collected 2010
ATTAATTCTCTATGAAGATTGAGTAATCTTTTATTATGAATACTTCAGTGAATCCAAAATTACTTCCCTTTCTCGACCACCCGGCACCCATCCCATTTGCACATAGAGGAGGTGCAGGTGTTTTCCCAGAAAACACACTTCCAGCATTCAAAAATGCAATAGATATTGGTTACAAGTATCTAGAAACAGACGTTCATTTAACCAAAGATCGAGAAGTGATCGCTTTTCATGACGAATCACTCGAAAGAGTTGCAAATATCTCAGAAAAAATTTCTGATCTCACTCTAAAAGAACTCTCTCAAATCAAAATCGATAACTATGCAACTATTCCCACTCTGCTTGAACTTTTGGAACTATTCCCTGAAGCAAAGATAAATATTGATCCAAAATCAGATTCTGTAGTAACTCCATTAATAGAAATGATTGAGAAAACTAATTCAATATCTCGTGTTTGTATCGGTTCTTTTTCTGACAAAAGGCTTAAGCAAATACGCAAATCTCTGGGACCAGAGTTGTGCGTTTCAGCGGGACCTAAGTCTGTAATGAAGTTTTTAGCGGGAAAATATGCAAGAATAAACTCAAGATTTACATATCACTGTCTTCAAGTCCCTCAACGCTCCGGACCAGTGAAAATAGTTACACGTGAATTCGTGCAGCGCGCACATGCGAAAGGTCTTCAAGTCCATGTGTGGACCATAGATGACCCTGACAAAATGCACGAACTGCTCGACTTAGGAGTGGATGGACTAATGACAGATGAGCCCTCGACTCTCAAAGACGTTTTAATCGAGAGAAAAACCTGGTGGGATTAAAGATCACTAGCAGGCCTGTGGATTTGTCTGTGCATAGAGACATTTTTCTTGTGGAAATAATTTATTTTTATGTGGATTTCTATTGCCGGACTTGATTCTTCTAGCTTTGTGACTATTCTTGGTCTCGTTAGTTACAAAATCTTTCGGATGTACACAAACATTTGAAATGAAGTCACCGCTTCAGATCAAAAATTTGTGACCCTGAAAAATTTATGAAACTGACAGTTTTAGATGTTGGATTTTCCAATTTAGTTTCTGAAAAGAAACAAAGTCTAAAACGAGGAATGGCTCCAAGGAGTTAACCGTTTATTCGGAAGGCTACTTGGAGTCATTTTCTTTTCAGAAACTCAAATCAGTGAATCAAGAAGTTGAGTAACTCTTCCAGTGTCGACTGAGTCGGCAACTTTTTTCAAACCCTCATTTATATCACTAACAACTCCCGATACAACCAATGCAGCAGCGGCATTAAGTAAAACCATTTCACGCTTTGCACCTGTTTCGGCACCTGAAAAAATCTGTCGAGCAATTTGCGCGTTTTTTTCAGCTGATCCACCTTTAAGGTCATCAGGGGAAGAATAGGAAATTCCTAAATCAACAGGGTCTAGCACCCATTCGGAAATTTCTCCATTTTTCAACTCAACTATGTTAGAAGGTCCTGTTACCGATATCTCATCAACTCCATCTTCACCAGTTACAACCCAAGCTCGTTCTGAACCATTAGCCATTAAAACTTCTGCCATCTGTCCAGCGATTTTCAGATTAGAAGTTCCGATCAAATGGCGCTTCAGTCGTCCCGGATGTGACAGGGGTCCTAAAATATTAAACACTGTGGGAACTCCTATCCCAGCTCTTACAGGGCCAGCAAAACGCATTGCAGGATGAAACGTTTTCGCAAATGCGAAGCCTAAGCCGTATTTTTCTACCTGTTCTGCCACTTCTTTGGGGGTTTGTTCTACCGGGAGTCCCAAAGAATCCAATAGATCAAATGCTCCGGATGTAGAGGAAGCTTTTCTGTTGCCGTGCTTGCAAACCACCGCTCCAGCTGCAGCTGCAACAAAAGACGCCATTGTCGAAACATTAAGAGCAGCTTCACGTCTCTGTGAAGAACCTCCAGTTCCAACAATATCGATAGTTCCCTCAGGCAAAGGAAGAGTTTCAGCGGCATTTAGCATCGCTCTTACAAGACCGGTAATTTCTTCGGTTGTCTCACCTTTAACTTTAAGCGCTACCAGGAAAGCAGCTATCTGGGAAGGGTCAGCTTCGCCTGAAAGAATCTCAGTTAAAACTGCCTCTGTATTTTCACTTGGTAAATTTTTACCTTCACAGAGATCAGATAGAACTCCAGACCAACCGCCAAATTGTTCAAGCATAACTACTCCGTATTTTTGAGGAAAATAATCCACGAACTGTAAAAATTCTATTACCAAGCTGCGTTATTTTGAAAATATTAAACGCTTCTTCTATTAAATAAAGTTGCTTATCTCATCATAAATAGACAGACTTGTTACGGTGAGCCGACCGGGTGATCGCGGTGCGTTGCACTGAGGAAGGTCGGGGCTCCACAGAGCAGAATGCTGGCTAACGGCCAGTCAAGGTGACTTGAAGGAAAGTGCCACAGAAAATAGACCGCCGATGATTCGATTTTCGAAAACAGGTAAGGGTGAAACGGTGCGGTAAGAGCGCACCAGCGAATAGGGTGACCTATTCGGCTTGGTAAACCCCATTCGGAGCAAGGTCAAGCAGGGAGAGGATTGCTCGTCCGATGACACTCCCAGGTAGACCGCATAGATGGATGATCACCTAACCTAATCCCAAGGATTTGGTGGACAGAACCCCGCCTACAGGTCGGCTCACCATAAACATTGTGTTTTTATTTAAAATACGCGATAATTATTGCATGGAGACTTTAAGTACAGATTGCACGTGCGGAACAAATTGTGAATGCACCGAAGAAGTTAACTGCGGTTGTTCATGCTGGAAAGAAGAAGTTTAAAGCCGATTTACGATCAGGCTGAGGTTGGACAAACTCCTGAGTTTGACATCCCGTTTTGAACCAATCTTGTAACCATGTTCTCAACTGATGGTGACCAACTAGAGTTATCAGCTTCAACATCGACAGAGGGTGCTGTCGTAACTGAATTAGTTCCCGATACGAGGCCTGTAGCGGCTACTGCCAGGGTGACTGTAAAAATAACTGCGGCGTATCTTTTCATGATCCCATTTTAACCTGATCTAATACCCAAGACTATTTCTAGTTAATAAAATTAGGTGATTGTTGTCACTGGTGGTATTCACTAAGCAAGTTAAAGTTCTGCAAGATTGGACCATTACTTGTGGTATCTATTGACATAGAAGATGCGGGAGAGACATGGCATCTCCATGCAATTTCAATGCCAACGCCTAGAACCCATGCCAATACCGACTTTATTGGTGATACATGGGTGACCACTACGACATTCTGATTCTTCGAAATTTCTATTAACTCTTCACAAGCCCCGGTCACTCTCTCATTCAGTTCACTGAATGACTCTCCTTGTGGCGGTGCCCAGTTAACATCTGATTGCCATTTTTTCCACGTGTCAGCTGGAACATTTTTTATTGGAGAACCCTCGAGTTCACCATAGTCCAACTCCAACCAACGGTTATCTGGCTCGACACTGTCACTTATATAACTCGCAGTTTCCATGGTTCGTTTTAAAGGGCTCGAAATTACTAGTCCAACTTTTCCCAAGCGACTCGCCAGATTTTCAGCTTGTTCTCGGCCGACACTGTCGAGCTCAGGGTCACTTCTTCCCAACAGTTTTCCGTTTGCGTTAAATTCTGTTCTGCCATGGCGGACTATGGTTAACATCAATTGATCCTTAATGAATAAAGGTGGCCGTATTTTATAAATGCAGAACGGTTGCTGGAATTCCTAAAATCAAACTTTCTCCATGCCCATAGAGCGATAATGATCGCCAACAATTCAAGTGTCACTACTACTGGTAAAGAAAATTCAAGCCGGCTAACTCTATTGCCCAATATTTCTCGGCCTGTGAAGGGCCACCAAAAAATCTCCTTTTCAGTCCAAGTAGCATCCAAAACTAAATGTGACAATAGGCCTATAGGGACAGGTAAAAATTTTCTTTGGATTTTGCGTCTTCCTTTTCCTAGAAGCATCACCATTACCAGAACAGCTACTCCGAAAATCAGAGTATGGAGCAACCATTTGAATCCCAAAGTAGTTTCCACAGCAGGTAATAACGACCCTAGGGCTACTAACCGGTAATCAAGAAAGGGACTCCTGAAGATTAGAGCTGTTCCTAGTATTGAAAGCACACAGAACCAGAGAAACATTCAACGCACCACTAGTCGTCCACATTCTGGGCACTCGCTAACGCTTCCGGACTCAAGACCTTTTATACGATCAGCCTCCATTGCTGACATAGTTAAATGACAACCGTTGCAAGTGGGGCCGTCGAAACGAACTACTGCATCCGACGGGAAATGGCGTCGGTACGTTTCATAGGAACTTAGTATTTCTTCCGTAAGTTTCTCCACTATTTCCACACGTCTTGTTTTTGCTTGTGAAACCTTCTCTCCTAGTTCGCCCTCTGCAGCATTTAAATCTGACTCAGTATTTTGAATATCATTCTTTTGCGTTTCTAGTAAAGAGTTAGAGCGTTCGATGCTTTCACACGCCTCTTCCACCATGGTCAAGGTTTCAAGTAATTCTGACTCTAAAACGTCTTGGCGTTCTTTCAGATGAACAATTTCGTCCTGCAAGCTCTTTGCTTCTTTTTCAGTTGTTATCAGACCGCTATATAACTTTTCATCCACTTCAAGAAGTCGTGTTTCAATTGAAGACAGCTCAAGATCAAGTCTTTTTTCTTTTTTTGTCAACTCGAGTCTTTCGGATTCATACCCAGAAATACTTTTTTCTGTCTTGTCTTCTTCATCTTTTAAGAGGAGGAGTTTTTCGCGTTCTGGCAAATTTTTAATCTTATGTTCAAGTTGTCCTAGCAATAGATCCTCTGCTTGCAATTCAAAAAGGGGTTCGATCAAATCGCTCGGAATAATAAGATTTTCCACGTGCCTATGTTAGAAGAAGATTGCTAGTCAGTAAATTTCAGTAGGTGCCACCCAGCTTCGTATGATCCCAGGAAATTATTTCTTTAGGCTCCACAATCACTGCTGTACGCTTCAATGACATTTGTTTCGCTGCCTCTGCAAGAATCTCTTCACCATATTCAGGTTGGTTTCGGATCATGACTGCCTTCGCATATTTTTCGACGTTTTCGGGCTTGTCGTCGAGCAATGCAACACCTTTGATCATCACACCGCGTAATTTTTCATAGACTAGACCATCCTCCAGAAGAACAGTTATGTTGGGATTTCTATGCAGGTTTAAAATTTTCTGGGAGCGCGTATAGGTCTCGAAAACGATTTTTTCATCAACGACGGCAAACCAAAGAGTTGTTAAATGAGGCCAACCATCAACTCCGATACAAGACACTTGAAGGCTTTTTTGCTCTTCGATGAAATGTCTGACTTCTTCTTCTGTCATCTGAATCAATTCCCTGCGACTGCCTGCCATAAAAACCTCTCTTTGTAAGTATTTCAATCACTCTAATGAGAAAAAAAATCGCCGTAAATAGCGTACGCCCCACCTAGTGGGGCGTACGTTTCTATCGGCTTCAGATTAGGGGGAAATCAACCGAGTATTAAATTGAGAACATTTTCAGATTACTGTCCTTCAAACAAAATTTGGCTGACTGAACACGTGACTTCCGACACGTCGTAATTCGCGATGACCGGCAATGACAAGAGGGACTCTTGCAGGTATTGTTCATTTCTAGAGATCTTTGGAGAAAAATGCCAAAACCTAATGACAATCAACTACAGATGATCTTCGAGGATATGGTCATTGCTCGAACACAAGCTGGAAGACTTTGGAACTTGCAACGCCAAGGTCAAATTGGAACAATTGCCCCCATTGATGGACATGAAGCCACGATTGTCGGAGCAGTACATGCGCTTGAAACTGAAAGTGACTGGGTTCTTCCTCAGTACCGTGAACCCTTAGGGTTGCGTAGATATGGACCCGAAATACTTGACGCCTTTATGCTGTACAATCTGGGGCATCCGCTTGGTGGTCATATACCAGATCCGATCAAAGTCGTTCCCTCTCAAATTTCTCTAGCTGCCTCTATTCCCCACGCGGTTGGATTGGCTTGGGGAATGTCGCTCAAGAATGACCCAGGAGTGGTTTTAGTGTTTTTTGGAGATGGGGCAAGCTCTGAAGGCGACTTTTATGAAGCCGGAAACCTTGCTGGAGTTCTAAAGGCGCCAGTGATTTTCCTTTGTGTTAATAATCAATGGGCAATTTCGACACCGACAAGCCTTCAGACTGCCGCTGACAGTTTTGCGTCAAAGTCTTCAGCTTTCGGAATTCCCGGGGTGCAAGTTGACGGAAATGACCCTTCACTTGTATTTGAGGCGGTTTCTGAAGCCAGAGAAAGAGCGGTAAACGGGAAGGGGCCTACTCTGATTGAATCTACCGTTTACAGGCTAGGTGCTCATACGACGGCAGATGATCCCACAAGATATGTTCCATCTGAAGAGCTTTCGGCTGCTAAAAAAAGAGACCCGCTTCTATCTCTTCAAAAAGAGTTTAAGAAAAGAAACCTCTGGAGTGATGAGAAGCAAAATGAGGTCGAAAAATATGCACTTGAAAGAATGGACGAAGCTCTTGAAAAAGCTAAAAACACCCCTCTTCAACCTTCCTCAGTATTGGACCATTGTTTTGAAACGGAAACTTTAAGACTTTCCAAACAAAGGAAATACCTTCTCGAATCACTAGGAGGCGCTCATGAGTGATAAATCCTCAGAGCTCTCAATGCTCGAAGCTATAAATGAAACGTTGCATAGTGAAATGGCCAGAGATGAACGAATAGTGATCTTGGGAGAAGATGTTGGAAGAAACGGTGGCGTATTTAGAGCTACTGAGGGCTTAATCGAAAAATTTGGAGAAAATCGTGTAGTCGATACCCCAATCTCAGAAGCCGCTATAGCTGGTTCATCTGTGGGTTTAGCAATGGCTGGACTGGTTCCTGTAGCAGAAATCCAATTTCTAGGGTTCTCATATCAAGCTATGCATCAAATAGCCGGACAGATAGCCAGGCTTCGCTATAGGACGCAAAGCCGCTTTGAACCACAGATAACGATTAGAGCGCCTTTTGGAGGCGGAGTGAGAACCCCTGAACTCCATTCCGATTCCCTAGAAGCTCAATTCGCTAACATTCCCGGATTGAAAATAGCCCTACCCGCCAGCGCCTCTGATGCGAAAGGCTTGTTAACCTCTGCCATACGAGATCCCGATCCTGTGCTTTTCCTTGAACCTCTACGAGGATATAGAGGCATTCGGGATATGGTCCCAGACGGCGAACACATAGTGCCTTTGGGTAAAGCAAACCTGGTAAAAGAAGGCACTGATGTAGTAATCATCTCCTGGAGTTACCAAGTGGAACTCTGTAGACGCGTCGCAGATTCTTTTGAAAAAGAAGGAGTTTCAGTAGCCGTATTAGATTTACGAACTCTCGTGCCACTCGATACTGAAGCGATAAATGAGATTGTCACGAAATGCGGAAGAGCGGTTGTCGTCCAAGAAGCTCCAGAAACTGGAGGTTTTGCATCTGAGATAATCGCCACTATAAACGATGAATGCTTTTGGTCACTGGAAAGTCCGGTTGTTAGGATCTCTGGTTTTGATGTTCCCTATCCGGTTGGCATGCTAGAAACTTTCTATGTACCGGATGAGGAAAGAATACGTGCTGCAGTTTTGAAGTCGATAGAAAAAGACTGATATTTATGGCGTTCGAGTTTTATCTACCAGACATAGGAGAAGGCCTAGAAGATGCTGAAATAGTCGAATGGTTCGTCACACCCGGGGATACTGTCGAAAGAGATCAAGCTCTACTAGAGGTGTTGACAGATAAAGCCAGTTCAGAACTTCCCTCTCCGGTAGCCGGAAAAGTTCTCCGTCTGAACGGCGAAGAAGGGCAAAGAATCAAAGTTGGGGATCTTTTAATTGAGATAGAAGAAGCAATACCTGCTGTCGTTTCTGATACCTCTTCAGATGTAAACACGACGGAATCTGACATCTCAGGAAACGAGAATAGCGATTCGAAAGAACACGAAAATAACTACAATGTTGCAGTATCTCCAAAAGTTAAAGCATCTCCTGCAACCAGAAAACTGGCCCGAGAATTGTCAGTTGATTTATCGGACATTAACGGAACGGGGCCTTCTGGACGTATCACCAACGAAGATGTTCGTTCGGCATCGGGGCGTACAATCGCGAATGAGGCAACCTCTGATTCTTCATTGGCAGTTGAAAAATCTGTCGTAACTGTTCCAAACGCAAAATTAGGTTACATGCAACCTGGGGAACACAGCATAAAAGGTGTCAGAGGGGTAGTAGCTAAAAATATGACTGCTTCATGGAATGAAATCCCTCACATTCATTCCCTAGACGAGACAGATGCTTCCCTGCTTATAGATTTCAGAACGAGACTTCGTAATGTGAATCGTAAGGGAGCTTCATCTATTACACCTCTTTCGATAATCGCGGCAGCAACTGTCCGGGCGCTCAAAAATTTTCCGATGATGAATGGGCATATAGTCGGAAATCCGGCAGAAAGTATCGTTATCCCCTCTTTCGTAAATTTAGGCATTGCAGTAGCGTCTCCCTCTGGCCTATTAGTTCCAGTTATCAAAAACGCCGACTCCATGGATATTTTCGAAATAGCAGAAACTATTTCTGAACTTGTGGAACTGGCTCGCAACCAAAAAATTTCCGCTAATCAAATGCAAGGTGCGACATTTACAATAACTAACTACGGCTCGCTTGGTGGCCGTTGGGCGCTTCCTATAATTTCAACCGGTCAAGCTGGGATTCTGGGAATAGGTAAAATCGAAGAAAGACCCCTAGTCGTGGAGGGGGAAGTATTAGCCCGTCCAACTCTTCCTATTGTCTTGGGCGCTGACCATCGTCTCATAGACGGCGATGTGGCTGAAGCTTTTAAAAATTCAATCATGAATGACATACTTGAACCCCTGAACCTCTTAGTGGAAGAATGAGTTTTTCTTGTGGTAGTAGGTGAGGTAGCTTCATCAGTCGACCTGCTGGTTATAGGAGGAGGGCCTGGAGGCTACGCTGCTGCCCTAAACGCCAGTCGGTTAGGTCGAAAAGTGACTTTGATAGAAAATGATTCTATTGGAGGGACTTGCCTAAACGTTGGTTGTATTCCCTCCAAAGCCCTTATAGAAGTTGCAGACCTCGCTTATTTAGATAGCAATACTGATGATCTTGGTGTGCAAATATCGACGAAAGTTGACATGTCGAAAGTCAATGAACACATCAGTAATCTGGTGTCCGAGTTAAACAGTGGTGTTTCTTTTCTTCTGAATAAAGCTGGGGTGGACATTGTCAGTGGTACAGCTAGATTCTCCCGCCCTAACAGAGTTGCTGTAGAGAATTCTGACGGCGGCCTACAGCATTTTGAATTTCGTGATGCAATAGTGGCAACAGGCTCTTCTCCAGTGGAACTAGCAAATTTCCCAATCGATGGTGAGAGTACTGTCAACTCAGCAAGTTTGTTGTTCCAAGGTTCGTTACCAGAACAACTAACTCTTATAGGTGGTGGTTATATAGGGGTCGAGTTAGCTACAGCCTTTGCGAAATTGGGATCACATGTGGTTATCGTTGAACTTGAAGATCAACTCTTGCCTGGATTCAATAAAAATTTGAGTAAAAAGTTGGAGGATGGACTTCGCTCACTTGGAGTAGGCATTTGTCTTGGTTATGAAGCTATTTCATTTGACAAAAAAGAACTAATGATAAAAAGTAACGATGTTATTTCTTCGATTCCAACTGAAATCTTAGGAATTGTGGCTGGAAGGCGACCAAACAGTGAAATTGTGAATATCACCGAATGTGGTGCTTCGATAACTTCTTCAGGTCATGTAATAGTTGACGAACAGCGTCGTGCCACCGATCACGTTTTCGCAATCGGTGATCTTACTTTAGGACCAGCTCTAGCCCACAAGGCTACTTCTGAAGCTAAGGTCGCTGCCGATTCTGCTTGTGGTATACCCAATGCTTTTGACCCTAATTGCATTCCAATGGTTGTTTTTAGTGATCCTCAAATAGTTACAGTCGGCATTGACCCAGATACAAACCCATCAAATCAAACAGATTTTAATTCTTTCCGATTTCCATTTTCAGCATCTTCAAGAGCTAAAACACTTGGGGACAGTTCTGGTTTTGTAAACATCGTTGCCGACAAAGAAGGTACTGTTGTAGGTTTTCAAGCCATAGGAAAACATGTTGCAGAACTTGCAGGCGAAGCTGCACTTGCAATTGAAACAGCTTCGACCATTGAGGATCTGTCCGTTACTATCCACGCCCACCCGACGCTTGGTGAAACTATTGCTGAGGCTTCTCTAGGCTTAGCCGGAACTCCTCTTCATTTTTCGGATAAATAGTTGTCGAAATATAATTTCTTTTAGTCTTTTGAATTTTGTTACGAAAGAGAGCCTACGATCACTCTGTGGATTCTAATTTTGATGTAACACAACGGTATAACGCCGGTTTAAGAAAATGGGATAAGTACGGATCAAACTTCTTGCCTGCGTGGATAGCCGAACATGATTTCGGATCACCACCTGCTGTGAAAGAAAGACTCTACGATTTAGTGTCCTCTGGAACTTTTGGTTATCACGATCAAGATGCCAAGCTCGGGGAAGCTTTTTCCCTGTGGTCTAATACTAGAAATTCACTAGAGGTTAATCCGGAAATGATTATTCCGGTCGTAACTGTGCTGCAAGGAGTTGCTGCATGCGTTGAAGCATTTAGTTCGGAAGGTGAGGGAATATTGTACAACACGCCCTCATACCCCCCTTTTCTCGAGTTGCCTTCGCATTCAAAAAGGCGTTCTGTTGAATGGAAAATGATCAAATCTGAAAATGGTTGGAAATATGATTTTGATTCACTAGAAGAAATCCTAAGTGAGGACCCGCAGATACGAATATTGCTCTTATGTAACCCTCATAACCCAACAGGTGTCGTGCTTAAAGAAAACGAATTGAAGCAAATTGTAAATATCGCTCGGAAATACAATCTGGTACTTGTATCGGATGAAATTCACTCAGACTTCATCTATAAAGAGTCAACCCACATTCCAACTTTGGCGATTGATGGAGCTGAAGAAATTACAGTGACTGTTACTTCAGGTGCTAAAAGTTTTGCTTTAGCCGGTTTACGGTGTGCAGTTGTGCTATCTGGAAATAAAAATCTGCATGAAAAGCTTTTAAACGTTCCAAAATTTCTCTTAGGAGGAGCTAATCGTATGGGTTGTGAAGCAACGATCGCCTCCTGGAAAACAGGTTCAGGGTGGATGGATGAAATAGTCGAGATTCTTGAACACCGAAGGAAGTGTCTTAAATCCAGAGTTGATAATGAGATGCCTTCAGCGAGGATGTTTTTACCGGAATCAACTTTTCTAGCGTGGATAGACCTATCTGAATTTGATTTAGGCGAAAACCCAGCCAAGTTTCTTAGAGAAAAAACAGGTATAGCTTTTGGCAACGGACCAGATTTCGGCACTGGAGGAGAAGGTCATATACGTTTGACTTTTGGCACTTCTGAAGACCTTCTCAATGAAATGATTAACCGACTTGGCGAAGGGTTGCTATAGTGCTCAACTCCATACGAAACAACACCTTTTCCTTTCCACGGCCCTTCATAGCTGGAGTGGTTAGCGCTTCCCTTTCTCTTTCTGTTGGCGAATTAGTAGCTTCAATCACTAGCAAAACCAGCTCTCTTGTTTATGCAGTGGGAGAGTTTATTATCGATATAACCCCGGGTGATATAGTTAGGGGCAGTATAGAAACACTGGGAAATTACCAGAAAACAGTTTTACTCTCTTCAATAGTTGTGCTTTCGCTTATTTTCGGGGGCTTTTTAGGTCTACTTTCACAGAGGCGTTCTGAAATAAGCTATTTCCTTTTTATAGCTTTTGGAATTTTTGGCGGTTGGACTTTGAACCGTGATCCACTCACTTCAACTTCAGCCGCTCTCTCTCTTTCCGTGTTTGCGACATTGATAGGACTATCAACTCTTACTTTTCTCAACACGCTTTTAGACGAGGTCGAAGACACACAGATTGAGGACCCTAGAAATACTTATGCTAATAGGCGTCAATTCATTAACTGGGCTACAGGTATGACGGTTGCTGCGGGAACCATGACGGGTTTCGGGCGACTTGTTTTAAAAGATGAGACTGTTAGAAATATTCGTGAGAAAATTGTCTTACCTCAAACTGAAACAAAATCTGGTTCTGTCGATACGCAAAGCTACACCGAAGTGGCGGGTTCAAGCACAACAACTACAACCCCTTCAAGTGAAAGTAACCTGCTTTCTTTTTCAGAAATGAATGATATTGAAGGTATTTCGTCCTACATCACTCCCAACAACGAGTTTTATAGAATTGACACCGCCCTCAGGGTCCCTACGGTTGAACCGTCTACCTGGACCCTCACAATAGATGGTCTTACTGCAAATCCATATGAAATTTCTTATGACGAGATCCTGGAGATGGATCTGGTAAAAAAGGACGTTACCTTGACCTGTGTTTCGAATGAAATCGGTGGTCCTCTTGTAGGAAATGCTGTTTGGACTGGTGTTCCTTTAGGTGAAATAATTTCCAAAGCTCGACCGTCAGACAGCGCAGAACAAGTTATGTGTCATTCTGTAGATGGGTTTAGAGCGGGTTTTCCCCTTGAAAACATTTTTGATGGCCGAACTGCTCTTTTGGCGGTGGGGATGAACGGAGTTCCCCTGCCGATAATCCATGGTTTTCCGGCACGTTTAGTGGTGGCTGGGCTGTACGGATATGTTTCTGCTGTCAAGTGGATAAAGCGTATCGAACTTTGCACATGGGATGGAAATGACGGCTATTGGATTCCTCGCGGGTGGTCTAAACGTGCTCCGATAAAAATATCTTCAAGGATTGATGTACCTCAAAAGAGAAAAATAGATGCTGGAATGCAAGTAGTTGCTGGGGTTGCATGGGCACCTCTTTCGGGTGTCGCTGCGGTTGAAATTTCTTTTGATTCTGGACCTTGGCAAGAATGCGATTTAGGGGTTTCTTTGAGTGGCGAGTCATGGACTCAGTGGGTTTACAGATGGGACGCTAAGCCTGGAAAGTATGAAATAAGGGTACGGGCGATAGATGCTAAGGGTAATGTGCAATCATCTAAGGTTGTGAGCCCTGCACCAAACGGAGCGGAAGGCCTAGACAAGGTCACAGTTAGGGTTGTGTAGCCGAAATCCTAGCCAGCTGCTGTTGTTGTGGTGGTTTCAGCGACTGTTGTAGTGGTTTCGGCGACTGTTGTAGTGGTTTCATCGGTTGTTGTGGTTTCATCAGTCGTTGTGGTTTCATCAGTCGTTGTGGCTTCAGTTTCTTCTGGAGCAACCGTTGTTGTCGTTGGAACACTTGGAACACCGTCGGTTGATAAGCCTCTTTCTTCAAGAGCTGCGATGTGTGCAGCGCGTGTCCCATTGCCGTACCATCCGTCCGCTTCGATACCAAGAACTGTTTGCAGTGCTTCAGCTACCGAACTAGGACCCCACTGGTAAGAAGCAAGCAAAATTATCTCTACCTCTGTATCGGGCACAACGGTGTCAATGATAGAAGGCAAGGTTGGAAGCTGAGTTGTTGTTGTCGTTGATTCAATTTCTTCAGCTTCTGCAGTTGTAGTTGTCGTAACAACTAAAGGTTCTGGCTGTGGTGGTGCAACAGCTAAAAGTTCAATTTCAGTCTCTAAATCGAGCACATCTTCTCTCAATTGGACCAGCTCTGCTCGAAGGGTTTGGATTTCATCATCATTACTCTCGAACAGTCCGCATCCTGTAGCTACAAGAGATAGACAAATAATTACGCTGCTTGATATTAGAGAATTCTTCATTCCGACAGTATTCCAGAGAAAGGAGCCAATAACGAGTCAGAGGTGTATTTTTCTTAATCTTTAACTGTGATAGTTACCGAAATAGGATCGGATTTTCTACCCAAATAATCATTTGCGGTTAGGAAAAAAGTGTAGGTTTTGCCAATTTGCAAGCCTTTGACAGCATGGGTGAACCAGGTTATGCCTTCTGCTTTTTTCCAAGGAGTGCCGACTATCCCAGAGATCCAGTCGTCATAGGTTGTTAGCCTTACTGCGACATTCGGAAGCCTCGTGCTAGCACATTCCCCTTGAGGGCCCCATGCTATTACTCCAACCAGTGTCGGCAATTCAGTGCCTCGTGTTACTGGTCCTCCCCCATCTCCGATACATGAACCTATTTCTTCTTCGCCTCCTACACATAACCATTGTGAAGAATCGAAAGTTGACCATTTTCCACACCTATTCGTAGCTGGGTTGGATTGAACCTCTGCAGGAGCTTGCCGTAAATTGGCTTCTCTAGTGTTTCCCCCTGCTACTGTTGCTCCCCACCCAGCTACCTTTAATTCTGTGCCGTCGAGAGGGAGTTGAGGGTTAGTTTCCCATGGAATCCAACTGGCTTTGGGTGAGTTAACTGAATTTGAGAGTTCGATAAGTGCTATGTCATGTGTCAGAGGGGAATCTCTGTAGCCGTCGTGAATATTGATCGATTTCACTTTTAAACGATCTTGTTGTTGGACATTTGAAAGGTCAGAAAATCCGGCAACTACTTCTATGTCTGACGTTCTATTACCAGCAGGAATGCAATGTGCTGCTGTTATAACCCATGAAGAGGTCAGCAAACTCCCTTGACAGAATTTTGCCTCAACTGGATTATTCACAGTTGGAGCAAGGAGGGCAACAATGTGGGAGTTCTCCTCGATGCTTCCTTTCTCTCCTCCTATGATCATTCTTTCTGCTTGGGGTTTTTCACGCATGTTTTCTTCGTCAATATTCCTGATCCCGCCCTTGTTAACGGAAGTGGTTTTTTCCTCGGTTTCTTCAAAATGTTGAATAGAGAAAGTCACCCCTTCTAGTTTTTGCGGATAGTCCCAGCTGAGTAGAACTTCACCTGATTGACTCTGAGCTTCGAGATCAACTGGTGAGGTCGGTTTACCTAACGCAGTGTCTCGAGGGGTGTCTATTTTCACTTGAACTGGATCTGAATATGGAGACTTGCCTGAATCATTTTCTGCTAGTACTTGAAACTCGTAAGTTAAACCACTTCTGAGATTTTCTACCTCATACGAGTTGTCTTCTATCTCTGTAACCCATGTCCATTGCCAACCAACATGGGACCTTATCCACTCTGAGTAGTTGCTGATTCTCGTAAAAATGTCCACATCTTCTGCACATTTATTAGAACTATCAGTCATTCCGTAAGAGGTAACTCCTGCCAGAAACCAAAATCCATCGAGTTCAACAACGTTTGAACCTCCACTGTCGCCCGTACATGCTCCTTTTCGAGCGGGTGAGTCAGAACAGACTCTACTTTGAGCAATAAAACCGGTATCAGAACCACAAAAGTTGTAATCATAATTACCGATTACGTTCACGACAGTCGATTTGAGATCATCTGGATAAGGACCTTCATTGACCACGTCTGTGCTCCCCCATCCGGCTTTAAGGAGTGGTGTTCCATCTTCAGGCAGTTTTGGGTCTTCAAGCCATGGAATGGGTTTAGCTATCCCTGATGGAACTGGGCGCGATAAACGCACTAGAGCAATGTCATTGTTTACATCTCGGTCATAAGAAGGGTGGGGATAGATCGCAGAGGCTTGAAAGGTGTCTTCTTGTCCTATATCTGAGAGTTTCTGTCGGCCAGCTCCAATTCTTATTTCTGATGCTTTTGTGTATCCGCCTTCATCTTCTAGAAAGCAATGTGCGGCTGTCAAAACCCATTCAGGTTTTATTAGAGCCCCTCCGCAGAATTGGTCATTAAGTGGATTAGGGCCATCGATTATCGCGACTTGGAAGGAAAGGTCGGAAATGCTTTCTTCATCGGCACCGACTATGTATTTTCTTTTGGTTGGAGCATCAGAATCTACTATTTGCTTATTTCTAGTTGATGTTCTGTTGACAACAGTTGAATTTGATGGCTTCCAGTTGGCCTGTTCGCCTACTGCAATAGGGCCGAATGTTTCCGAGCCGTCTGACGTTATAAGGAATATTTCACTCTGGCTTCTGCCAAGACTGTTTGTGCCATTTTCTTGAAGTGTGAAAGCTATGTGTTCACCATCTCTGGACCAAGCTGGTTCAGCTTCCACTAATTCATTTTGAGTTATCTGCTTTCTATCGCTTCCGTCAGCGTTCATGGTGAACAGTTCTACGTCACCATCACTGTTGCTCACGAAGGCTATCTTCTGTCCATCTGGAGACCATGTGGGCCAGGCATCTCCAAAACCTTCATTGTTGGTTATTTGGGTAATCGAATCATCTGTTACATCCAGAATGTATATTTCAGAATCACCATCCATCCGACCTGAAAAAGCAATTTGGTTTCCAGTTGGAGACCATGCAGGTATTGACCAGTTGCCAGTGTTTACTTCATTCAGTAAACGGATTCCGCTTCCATCAGCATTCATTATGTGAAGTCGATAAGTATCGTTGATTTTTCTTTCGAAAACGATCTGTTTGCCATCGGGTGACCATGTTGCAAATGCGTCTTCAACGAAGCTACTCGTAAGGTTTTTAAGGCCTGTCCCGTCAGCATTTACAACAAAAATGTCCCCCTCGGCGCTGCCGTGTTTCGCATCGAAAGCTATACGTGTTCCATCAGGTGAATAAACACCGGACCAGTCGTCAACTGTATTATCAGTTATTTGTTTGAGGCCTGTTCCGTCACCATTAACTGTGTAGAGTTCCCAATCTCCATCACGATCGCTCATGAATAGTATTTCCCCTGGGATACTGGGTTCAGCAACTAGTTCTACAGGAGCAGGATAAACCTGCCTGTAGCGAAGTGTAAATTCTGTTCCTTCTTTTTGAAATTCCGGAGTTGTGCTCCACTCTAAATTTGCAGAAGTCAGTCCTCTTGCAACACTCAACTGAATTGGGCCTGAATTTGTAGAATTATTTTGTTCAGGTTTGGAAACGCTATTCCCTGTTCCCACTTCTGAAACTGTTTCGGGTTTTTCATTTGCATTTTCTTCTTTTAGCGAGGAATCAAGTCCTGCTAGGAAAGTAAGAACGCTGCCTCCCAGCATCTGAGCTTGAGAGTCACTTAGACAGTAATAATCCGTTATCCAGTTAAGAGCGTCGATCTCTTGCTCACTCCACACCGTCTGATAGCGGTTAGGTCCTGTAGGGTCTAAATCCTTACCCAAATTACTTCCGCAGTCATCACCAGTTGCGTTTGCGATTGCAACTAGCAGAAAACGTAAAACTTCTACTCCAGCTTTCTGCAACTCACCGGGTCCCTCATATCCGAGATATTCTGCAGCCCAAATAAGATCTTCTATACCTTCGGCTGGGTATCCAGTTTCAACGGTCAAATCATCGGCTTGAACAGTTCCAACTTGAGTGAATAGAAGAGCACTTACAACCGTCAATGCAGATATAACGTTGGCATATTTGATTCTGTTCACTCTTGAAGACTATGTGAATATAAAGGATTTAGGTTTTTATTGCCCCGCTTTTCATTTTTCTTTCCTTCATGCTCTACTTGGAATTCTGTCTTATCAACTAGCTTCCCTACTCGCTGCAACCTCTTGGGCGTTAAGCAGCTTGATCGCGGCTGAACCTTCGCGCCGCCTTGGAGGTGCGAGATTTTGTCGGATAAGGATGATCTATGTAAGCGTGATGCTCATAGTCGCTGCAACCATTAACGGGGGTTGGAACACAGTCGACTTTAACGACACCGCTCTTATAGCAATTTCAGGGATCATCGGCATATTCGTTGGCGATGTAGCTTTATTCACAGCAATGTCCAGAATCGGGCCTCGAAGAACCGGGATGCTTTTTACATTAAATGCGCCAATGGCTGCAGCCGGTGGAGCTGTTTTTTTCAACGAACGTCTTTCTTTGTCCTCATTTGCTGGATCGGCTCTAATAATCTTCGGAATAATTTTGGCAGTTGTGTATGGGAATCCTTCTGATGGAACGGGAGTATTTGAAAGAATAGAAGGTTCTCTATTTGTGGGGGTTTTCTGGGCGGCTATCGGAGCTCTGGGACAAGCTGGTGGTGCATTGGCAGCAAAACCAGTATTGGATGAAGGAGGTGACACTCTTACAGTTGCAGCGTTGAGAGCATTGATAGCCACGCTTGTGATGTGGAGTCTCCCAACTAAAACTGATAAGTGGACGCGCTCACTCGTTAAATCACCTTTAGTTAAAAATGATCAGCTTAAATTGGCTTCAAGTGCTTTTATAGCAATGGTTTGCGGAATGACACTCCTCCTTTACGCCTTAGCTAATGGTGATACTGGAATAGCTGTCGTGCTATCGGCCACCACGCCGGTTTTACTTTTACCTCTTCAAGCTGTAGCGACTAAAAAGATGCCTGCACCTTTCGCATGGCTGGGTGCAGTTCTTACAGTTATTGGAACTTCTCTTCTTATTTAGGAGTCTCTATTCGTCTTAGATCTCGTAGTTTTTTCTGATATCAGGAATATCGCAACGGTTATTACCGGATACAAGCCTAGTATTCCGCTGTAATGACTTAATGTCTGATAATCAGTTAAAGTCACAATCAATCCAGACCCAATTCCGGCAATCCCTCCTGAGGCGGTCATAGCCAGATCTGCCAATCCTTGGATTCTGACTTTCTCTGGGCCTTTGAATTCACTCGCTATGAGAGTAGAACTTGCGACTAGTCCAAAGCTCCAACCTAGACCTATTAAGAAGAGTCCTGTAAATACGCCAAGTGAATCTTGAGGATCTGTGTGTGATGCAAGTTCAGCTCCTAGGACGAGGAGCAAACCTCCAAAAGCAATCACAGATTTTGCGCCGATTTTTTCAGTTAATACTCCCACAAGTGGAGAAAAGGCGTACATGCCTATGATGTGTAGTGATATAACAAAGCCGACTATTTCTAGCTGGTGACCCCCGTCTTTGAGGTGAAGAGGAGTCATGGTCATAACTCCCACCATTACTACATGACCTACGACCATGGAGCCGACGGAAAGTCGTCCCACTTTTGAGGAAAAGAGTCTTCTAAAGGCTTCTTTAAAGGATGTGTTCTGCTCGCCTTCGAGTCCGATTCCGCCTACTACCACTAAGGGGTCTGGACGCAACCATCTCCTGATAGTCAAGGCTGCTAGAAGAAAAAGGAAGCCTGAAATGATGTAAGGTCCTGCCAACTCGGGAACGGCTAGAAGATCTCCTACTTTTTTTGCCGGTCCTAAACCTAAAGACGGTCCAAGGACTGAGCCGATAGTGGAAGCCCAAACCAGATTGCCTATTGCAGAGGCCTTGTTTTCCTCGGCCGGTAGATCAGCTGCCGCATAGCGTGCAGCTAGATTTGCACCGTTGCCCACTCCAACTCCAAGAATTCCTATAGGTAGGAATAGGTAGACTTCTGTGATGGCTGCCGTCATAGCCAACAACGCTCCCGCTACAGCTACCAAGTATCCTGTGACTATCCCAGGCCGTCTGCCTTTTGCCGACATTATTTTTGCTAATGGTAACGTTGAAAGTGCTGCTCCAGTTGTAAGACATGCGGCTGCTAAAGCGCCGAAGGTTTCATTCCCGGTTATTTCTTCACCTAGAACTGCTGCAGCTGAATATGCGCTTGTGATTGCTGCCCCTGCAGGCACCAATCCGGCCATAAGAGTGCGGAGGGTTCGTTTCTGAAGAAGAGCGCGTTCATTTAGATCATTCACTTCAACTTCTTCGAACATGCAAGAAGCGTACGGCAGATATTTCCATTTGCTCCTTTTTTAAATGATCTGCTTAAATGTTTCGGTATTTTATGTCTCAGAAATTTGATTTAGAACTCGATATAAGTTCCGCTAGACGCGTAGCAATTGCTGCTCAGGGTTTAAATAAAGCAAAACCAAAAAAAACAAATAAAGAACACTTCAATCGTGTGATAAATGATGTAGGTCTTGTGCAGCTCGATTCAGTTCAGGCGTTATGTAGGTCGCATTATTTGGTTTTTTTTAGTCGCTTGGGGAAATTTAAAAAATCTGAACTTGATAAATGGATTTGGCACTCTGAGGAAGTTTTCGAGTCTTGGGCTCATGAAGCCTCTGTTCTTCCTGTCACCACAGAGCCGTTTACACGCTGGAAGAGAGATAGAGCACGCAACGGTGAAACATGGAAAGGGCTTTTCGAGTTAGCGAATTCTCAAAAACAATATGTAAGTGAGGTTATGAGAGAAGTTGAACTATCTCACCCAATTTCAGCCAGTCAGCTGAAAGAACCCAGAAGTCGTTCAGGTTCTTGGTGGAGTGGACGCTCAGATGGCCAAAAAGCACTGGACTGGCTTTTTAGGATTGGTGAAACAGGGGTAAGGCGTGACAGTAATTTTTCCCGTAGCTACGTCCCTTTCAAGTTGGTTGCTCCGAAAAAAATTCTTTCTGAAGCAACTCCTTCGGAACAGGAAGCCATTGAAAAGCTCATTCTGATATCGGCACGTTGTAACGGGTTGGGAACTATCAGGGATACAGCTGATTATTTTCGAATAAAACCTTCCCTTGCAAAAGAAGCTGTTAATTGTCTCGTAGATAAAAGTGAACTGATACCGATAAAAGTTGAGGGGTGGAAGGAAGAGGCTTACCTTCACAACTCCGCTTTACTGCCGGAAAAAACAGAATCAAGAGCATTATTGTCACCCTTTGATTCACTTATATGGTGCCGTCCGCGGATTGAAAGACTGTTTGGATACAGATACAGACTTGAAATTTACGTGCCTCGTGAGAAACGAGAATTTGGCTACTATGTTCTACCCTTTCTCCTGAACGAAAATTTGGTAGCGCGAGTAGATTTGAAAACTCTAAGGTCAGAAGAAACGCTGGTAGTTAAAGGTGTTTTTCTGGAAGAAAAAGTTGATGCGGAAGTAGTCTGCTCTGAGCTAATAGAAGAACTCAGATTGCTTGCTGATTTTCTGAACCTCTCAAAAATAAAGATTTCAGGTAGAAATAAGACCGCGAATATTCTGAAGTCTCTCCTGAAATCAACTAGCGGCTAAAAGTGCAATAGAAGTTAACCCCAGCGCTAAACCAAATACTTGACTCTTAACCATCAATTCTTTTAGGAATATGCGAGCAAGAAGGACTGTAACCGCGGGATAAAAAGAGGCTAAGACAGAAACCAAGCTTAGAAAACCCTTATTTAAAGCTGCAAGTAGGACAATATTTGCAAATGTGTCAAATATTCCTGCTCCGATTATGAGCGAAATAGAATTTTCTGCGGGTTTTATGTTTTTTTTAGCAATAAATACAAATAGAAAAATAGCTAAAACAGAGAAAACTCGTGACCCAACGACTGGCCAAGGTGCTGTTGTTTCAGACGTGCCATCGATGACAATAAAAAAAGCTCCAAATCCAAGTCCAGCTATTACAGCTTCTACAATCAGAGAACTTTTGATGGTTTTAGTCTGACCTGGTATCCAGGAAACTAAAAATATCGCTATTATGCCGATCAATATTCCTATCAGCTGCGTGGTTGAAAGTTTCTCTCCGGATAGCACTCCCCAAATCACGGGCAAGGTCGCGCATGCAACTGCTGTGATTGGAGCGACTATTGCCATTGGTCCTCTAGCGAGACCTCTGTAGAGAAGAGCTAGACCACACAGTCCGAAACTTGATGCAAGCACACCAAGAAAAAAATCGCTGCTTTTGAATTCATCTGCCATCAAAGGAGCGATTATCAGAATTACAAAAAGGCCTAAAAGATGTGATATCGCTAAGACCGATATTATGTTTGTTTTCTTAGTAGCTTTTCCGCCGAAAAAATCTCCCGTTCCCGCTAGTGCAGCAGCCGCCAAGGCTAGAAAAGTAACCATTAATGTTTATTAAATCAGTTATTAGGGTAAAAACTCGTCAGCTTCAAGGTCTTCGATTGCTGTCGTGACCCGATTGAACATTTCTGTCACTAGTTGAACCGCGCGATCATTTACGAGCGCTGCTGCTGATGCCTGCACCGGGTATGCCAAACAGAACAAAACAGAACGTCTGTAATCTTCCATGAGTCGATCTTGAGGGTAATCTAAACCGAGTTCGCTTAAAGTGTTTCGATATCTTTCGAGCAATTCCTTCTCATGGTTCCGTCTGTCGTCAATAGTGAGGCTCTGACTCAGGAAATAGCCAACGTCATAACCACCAACAGTTTTTATGCAAATTTGCCAATCGATTACTTTGAGTTCACCATTGTCAAAAAAGAGATTGTCGAGTCGGAAATCTCCGTGCGCCATTGTGATGGGACTATCAGCCAATTCCATCATTTCGCCGGTTACCGTCGGGAACTTTTCTCCAACTTTTATTATTCTTTCAGACACACCACCCGTAAACATGTCCATGCAACCCGGCCAAGCTTCAGCAAACCCCTGAGCTATAGCTTGAGGGAAGGGCACATCCCACCCGTAAGGAAGCCAAGCGAGGTCGCCTTCAAAACGATCACTTTCCCAGAACTCTGCGTGGTGTTTTGCTAGTTCTTCAATTGCGAATTGTGCTTTATCGATCGGACAGCCGTCTAACTGACTTAAAACTTGAGCTCCTTCGAGATCTTCGAGAACTAGAATAAAGTCATCTGATTCAGGGTCATGATGGGCTGTATAACAGTCTGGTGTTCCTAATGGGGTATCTTTTGCCGCATCTCTGTAAAAACCAATTTCTTTTCCGTAGAACATAAATGCTCGAGCTATATGTCGTGTTTGTTCATGAGGTGATGGCACTTTAATTACTACTGAATTTGGACCTTCTGACGATGATTCACTGTAAGAAAGTTTCGCTCTGTATAGGAGACCCATGATTCCGACACCTTCGCCTATTATTTCAACTTGAATGTCTCTGATTTCCACTCCCGGCATCCCTGCATTTTGTAGTGAATCGCTGAGCCAAA
>MDTA01113332.1_pt1 | contig 22833 bp, 24 predicted proteins | sample 811151 | NCBI WGS metagenome assembly MDTA01 (sample SAMN05326648, study PRJNA326480) | marine metagenome | isolation source: seawater | place: Indian Ocean: South | collected 2010
CCAACTTAGCGCCGTGTTTGGCAATACCATCGGCCTCGTATTGCTGACCGACCATAAAACCGGTGATGTTTTGTAAAAACAGCAAGGGGATCTTGCGCTGCGCGCACAACTCTATGAAGTGTGCGCCTTTCTGCGCCGACTCGCTAAACAACACGCCATTATTCGCCACAATACCCAACGGCATGCCGTACAAGCGGGCAAAACCGCAGACCAAGGTGGTGCCGAAAAGCGCCTTAAATTCGTCGAAGGCGGACGCGTCGACTATACGTGCGATGACCTCTTTTACATCGTAAGGCTTGCGTATATTGCTGGGCACGATGCCGAGCAGATCACTGGCCGGATAAACCGGCTCCACCGCTGCTTGAATATCCATGTCATTGGGTTTTACTCGATTCAAGCGACCAACCGCTTGGCGTGCCAGCGCCAGTGCGTGGTGATCATTACGTGCGTAGTGATCAGCCACCCCGGACTGTCGCGCATGCACATCAGCACCGCCCAAATCTTCGGCGCTCACCTCCTCACCCGTTGCCATCTTCACCAAGGGCGGTCCGCCGAGAAAGATCGTGCCCTGATTACGCACGATGATTGCCTCGTCCGCCATGGCTGGCACGTAGGCGCCACCGGCCGTACACGAACCCATAACCACTGCGATCTGCGGAATATTCTGTGCAGACATATTGGCCTGATTAAAAAAAATGCGGCCAAAATGCTGTTTGTCAGGGAACACTTCGTCTTGATTGGGGAGATTGGCGCCACCGGAATCAACCAGATAAATGCACGGCAAGTTATTTTGCTGAGCGATATCTTGAGCACGTAAGTGCTTTTTAACGGACACTGGGTAATAAGTCCCGCCCTTCACTGTCGCATCATTGGCAACGATGACGCACTCTTGCCCTGCCACCCGGCCGATTCCGGTTATCACGCCTGCTGCAGGCACATCATCCTGACCGTACATATTGAACGCTGCCAGCTGCGAAAACTCTAGGAATGGCGAACCCGGATCAATAAGACCGTCGATGCGCTCCCGCACCAATAACTTGCCGCGCGCCTTGTGACGTTGTTGGTAACGCTCGCCTCCGCCCTGAACAATGCGCTCTACATGACGCTGCAAATCGTCCACCAGACCCTGCATAAATTCTGCGTTATCGATGAATTCCTGTGATTTGGAATTCAGCACGCTGTCGATCGTATTCATCGGCCCCTCTTCACATGCTTCAATCTTGTTTATTGTTATTTCCACGCTGCAACGCGCGAAATGCCTTCAGCGATCTGCGTTCCCAATCCTTGAGGTCCTGCAGCATCACCTCTACGTGACGTCGCTGCTCTTCGACTCTTTGGCGCTGCGCTCTGATCTTATCTATGAGCGCCTGCAGCTGTGGCGCGTTGTTCGATTCGGGGTCATACATGGCTATGAGTTCAGCGCTTTCATCTAAGCTAAAGCCAAGACGTTTGCCTCGTAATATCAGCTTCAGTCGCACACGGTCTGCGGCCGAATAGAAGCGCTTTTTCCCCAGACGCTCGGGCTCCAGCAAACCTTTCTCTTCGTAAAAACGGAGGGTTCGGGTGGTTACATCAAAGTCTTTCGATAGGTCGCGAATGGTGTACAGGTCAGCAAGTTCAGCCATATGAATACCACGTCTTTAATAACCGGATCACGCATCGGTGAGCCATCAGCTTAGCAAAAACCTTACGTTAACGTAAACGTCAATTTGAACGTAAGCTTGTTGCTGTTACGCAGCCGTAATGCTCGGCCAGAAAAACCAAAGTTACCGCCGTCCGGTCGGCACATTTCCAAGAAAAACTGCTGCACTTTCGCCAGTCAACATTGAATTTTTAGGGTCGAAGCGACTAGGGTAAGCGCTGAATTTTTTATCCAAATCTGGGAACTATCATGGAACACAAATTCGACGTTGCAATCATCGGCTGCGGGTTTTCCGGCCTACTCTGTGCGAACTTTTTGCGCGAGGCCGGGGTAGAAAATTTCTGCGTGCTTGAGATGGGCGCGGGACTTGGTGGCGTATGGAGCCATGGCGGTGTTGGCGGCTATCCTGGAGCCGCATGTGATGTCCCGTCCTATACCTACCTGCCGTTCCTCGACAGGACCGGTTTTATCCCATCAAAGAAATACGTTAACCAAAGTGAAATAGCAGATTACGCGAACTTACTTGCCGACCACTGCAAAATTCGTGAGCACATTCGCTTTTCACGCAAAGTATTGGACGTTGAATACCGCGACACAGCCACTTGGCAGCTCAACACTTGGGACACAAAAAATGCATGCGCAGCAGAGCAGATACTCGCTGCGCACGTGGTCTGTGCCAATGGCCCCCTATCGAGTCCGCGCATGCCAGAGATTGCGGGGGTGGACACGTTTGGCGGCGCCAGCTTCCACACCGCAAAGTGGAACTACGAAGTAGATCTAAAGGGTAAGCACGTGGGCATTATCGGCACCGGCGCTTCTGCAGCTCAGGTCATCACGTCTATTGTGGATGAAGTTGCAGCTCTGACGGTATTTCAACGCACGCCGACCTGGGCAATGCCTCGTGACGACGAACCCACACCACCCGCAATCAAGGATGCTTTTAAGGCCGGCGGCTACAGTGAAAAATTGCGCCATGTCGACTGGAAAGGCGAACTGCCACCAGACCCGGATGCGCTATTCACGTTTGAAATGCTGCACGATGAACAGCAAAACGCGGCCATTTGCGACGGCATTGCCCGGCGCATTCGCAAAGAGGTAGAGGATCCGGACCTGGCCGCATTACTGACCCCTGATTACCCGTTCTTCTGCAAACGAGTGTTGTTTATAGACGACTACTACAGCAGCTTTAATAAGGCCCATGTGAAACTGGTCAATGACCCCGGTGGTGTGGTGGCTGTGAACGAGACCGGCGTCACCATGGCCAGCGGTGAGCAACATGAGGTCGAGGTGCTCATCTTTGCCACCGGCTTCGACAGTAACCACATTCCGTTTCCGGTCACCGGCCGCGACAATAAGAGCTTAGCGGACGAATTTGGCGCGAATGCTGACAACAACTTCCAAATGACTCGCCCAAAATCGCTGTGGGGCATGCATGTTGCGAACATGCCAAACTTTTACATGATGATCGGCCCACAAAGCCTCAATCCGGTTACAAATGTAACGCTGTTATGCGAGGAACAAGCCAAGTACATCGCCAATTTAGTCACCTCTATGCGCAGTAACGGTCACCAAGAGGTGGAACCCACAGCGGATGCGATCCGTGACTGGACCGAGCGCTGCAAAAGCAGCTCCGAGGGCAAGGTATGGCTACGCTGCAATAACTGGTACATGAAAAGCACCAAGACCGATGAAAATGCCGGGCGAGAACGCAGTCAGGGTATGTGGATGGAGTCCTACGAGGACTATCTAAAGCACTTGCTCGGCGCCGAGGGCGGCGGCACCGACAAACTGCTGAGTTTTTCGTAAAGCGGCCGCTAAGCAGAGCGACTCGGTTAGCTGCGCTGCGCTCGCCGCTGGCGCACCGCAGCGGCGAGAGTCTGCAACAACGGCTCGGTATCCCGCCACGCCACGCAGGCGTCGGTAATACTCTGTCCATAGGTCAGCGATTCAACATCGCTCACGTCCTGGCGTCCTTCTTCGAGATTACTCTCGATCATGATGCCGAAGATGTCGTCGTTGCCACGCCCAATTTGGGTCGCTATGTCCTGCACAACGTCGATCTGCCGCGCCGGCACTTTACGACTGTTGGCGTGACTGGCGTCGATCATAATACGCGCCGGCAAACCGGATTTAGTCAACATAGTCGAAGTGTCTTGCACTGAAAACATGTCGTAATTTGCCTGCTTACCGCCCCGCAAAATGACGTGGCAGTCTGCATTGCCCGCAGTCTGGAAAATGGCGGAACGCCCCTGCTTAGTTACGGATAGAAAGTGATGAGACTGAGACGCTGAGCGGATGGCGTCCACTGCCACTTGAATATCGCCGTCGGTTGCATTCTTGAACCCCACGGGGCAAGACAATCCGGAAGCCAATTCTCGGTGAGTCTGGCTTTCCGTAGTGCGCGCGCCAATCGCACCCCAAGACACCAGATCCGCCAGATACTGAGGACTTATTAGGTCCAAATATTCAGTGCCGGCGGCCAAGCCCTGATCGGCCAACTGAGCGAGCAGCCCTCGCGCCAGTTTCAGCCCTTTATTAATCTGAAAGGTATCGTTCAAATCGGGATCATTAATCAGGCCTTTCCAACCGACCGTGGTACGAGGCTTTTCAAAATAAACCCGCATCACCACACAGAGATCGTCGACCAGTGTATCGGCTACGGCCTTCAACAAGCCCGCATATTCGAGGGCTGCGTTCGTGTCATGAATCGAACAGGGCCCCACAACTACCACCAAGCGGTCATCCTCACCCGCGAGTATCCGATGGATAGATTTCCGCGCCTCCGAGACCGTTGCAATTCCAGCAGGCGTCGGCGGCATTTCTTTGATCAACGCCTCTGGCTCTATCAGCTCGGTAATCGAACCAATCCGCAGATCATCGGTGCCCATCGACATAGTGTCCCCTTTTCCCAAATCGCCGTTCAAACACGAAGGCTAACACGCCATAACCCGCGACATCAGGGCTGATTACTGTTCATGTTCGTAACTCCGCACTGTTTGAAACGCCACTCGCTGCAGGTCACGGGCAACTTTCGGGTCCAAGCCGCCATGATAAATCAGCCCTTCGGGGTTACGTCCGGTGAGCGCAGCATAAACCGTGCACGCCGCAAGGTACGTGCCGGCCACACTCGGGTGCTTCACGGTATCGTCAAAAACCGGGACGCCCGCTTCGAACCGCAACAGGTCCGCAGAATATAAGTCAACCGCAAGCGACTCGGCTGCGGCGGCAAAGGCCAAACCAACCGGAATCACCTTGGCACCGAGCGCTTTACCTCTGTCGCTGTAGGCCTTTGCCAGCTCAGCTGTCATTTCAGACCGGCCGGCATACGCCCAGGTCATCATCAATATCGGCACAGCCCCATAGGACCGCGCAATGTCGCTGAGTGCATCAGAGGCAGACACAAATCGTTTCCATTGGACGATGGGGCCATTGCTGTAGTCGTGCATTACAACAGCATCCCAAGGGTCATTGATTAGCGCGCTGCGCAAAGCCGCCGGGTGCTCCCATAGACCAGATCCCGAGTACGTCATCATGCGCAGCTCATTGCGACCGGCTTCGTGCAAATTAGCAGCGCGCAACAAATCCCCGTAATGCTTGTGTAAGCCGTTGTTGTAGTAAGTGAAACTATTACCGACAAATAATATCTTTTCAGGGTAATCACCGGGCAGAGCCGTCCCGGCAGATTGCTTCGACACCGCGGCCAGCGCCCCGCTGCCACTGCAACAAAACAGCCAAAAGATGAATATCTTTACGACTTCGAACCTCATCGCGATATCTCTTTAGTGCCAAAACCGCTTGATGCACCCAGTGCGATTAGGCGGCCATTAAACTGCGCTGGCATGCCGGTTTAACTGCCGAATAAATCGCGCTGCGCGCGTCGCCAGAACAACAAGCCAATCGCAGCGTTAAACAAAATAAAGAAGTTGTGCTGCACAAACCCGAACGCAGCCATCTGACCCTCATTCTCGGGAAACAGCACCACCCAGAAAGTGATGGCCGCTGCGCGCATGGGCGTCGGCACCGCGGCAGCGAAAAAAATCACCGGTAAGAACGGCAGCAAGCCCAGCACACTGGCCTCGACGCCAAATAAATTGAGCGCCGTAGCGTAGACCACTACCGCGGCCAGTAACGCCGGCGATCGAAGCAGGAAAAAAGCAAAATAGTGCCACGGCCGTGCGGCTTTGAAGGCGTGGAATATAGGTTTATCGCGAAGCGTATTATGCGGTAACAATTTGCCACGGAAAAACGCTATCCACAGCACCAGAATTATCGCACCACCGGCACCCAACCAAGGCACTAAACCAAACGCAGCAGGCAGATCGTCGCCACTGAACGCATAGCCGACACTGGCCCAGACCAGCAAGTAGAAAACCTCGCAGAACATAATGAACAACATCACCGAACCGACTTCCCAGCCTGGGACTTGATGGCGTCGGTGCAGATACCATGCCATACCGCCTTTGCCCACTTGTTCGTTGAAGAGTGAGACTATGTAGGCGCTGGCACGCACCGGCAGAATATCGCGATAGCGAATGTCGGTGATAAACCAGTTCAGCGCGCGGCTTACGACCAAGGTATCAATGCCGAAATAAAAGAGCGAATATCCCACCATAATCAACAGCCATGCGCCCCACTCCACAGTGGCGAAAACCTGCGCCATGTAGGCAGCTAGAGTCAGGCCCTCACGCGTGGCCGCGCCGTTCAGACGAAAATACAGATAACCGAAGCAGAGCACTGTAATCGCTGCGAAGATCACTCGCCCGAGCGTGCCACCTTTTTTGCTACCCGGGACCTGAGTTTGCGTATCGTCTGTTGTCACGCGACACCTGTGTTCTGAAAGTTGTCGCCACTTTACCTAAATCTGCCCTTTTTGCAGCGCCTGTTTTCTCCAGACCTGCTCTGCGACAACGGCGACACCCACCAGACGCGGAATATTATCAGCTGGGTCGCCATGAGGTATTCTCCTGATCGCGACAGCGCGCCTGGATCATGAGAAAAGTGACATCTGCTGGAACCACACAGGCGTTTAGCGATCTTGCTGAAGACACTGCGGCTGCCCCTGCAAAAAACGCGATGGCCAAGCAATGAAACTTAAGCCGGCGTGTTAATCTATCCTACTCGAGCTTTTTAGGGAGGAGCGCCTATGTACCCAGGAATCCACGCCGCGGCAAATCCACAGCGGGCCGCATTCATCATGGCCAACAGTGGTCTGGAGGTCAGCTACGCGGAATTCGAGGCGCGCAGCAATCGACTCGCGCATCTGCTGCGAGACCAGGGCCTCGTGCATGGCGATCACTACTCGGTGTTTATGGAGAATAACGACCGCTACCTGGAGTCCTGCGCTGCCGGTGAACGCACAGGTCTCTATTACACCTGCATCAACTCTTATCTAACAGCCGATGAAGTTGCCTACATTATTCAGAATTCGGAATCGCAGATCCTGATCACGAGCCGAGCAAAACAAGAAGTTGCCCTAGCCGCGGCTGCACAGTGCCCAGAGTTAAGCCTGATTCTGATCGTAGATGCTGATTCGACCAGCCTGCCGGCCAACTGTCGCGACTTTGCAGAGGCTTGCGCCGAGCACCCGGATAGCCCGATCGCAGACGAACAGCTTGGCACATCCATGCTGTATTCCTCCGGCACCACAGGGCGGCCCAAAGGCATCATTCGACCCTTACCTGTGCAGCCACCAGCAGAATCCCTGCCGATTTTTCAATTTCTCGGCCAGCTCTGGGGCTACCAGGAGGATATGGTGTATCTGTCTCCGGCACCGCTGTATCACTCCGCACCCCAAGCCGCGGTGAATTTGGCACTGCGTATCGGTGGCACCGTAGTCATCATGGAGCGCTTTGACGCGCTGGAGTATCTGGCTCTAATTGAGCGCTACCAGGTTTCGCATTCGCAACTTGTCCCGACTATGTTCAGCCGCATGCTGAAACTGCCCGAGGAAGATCGCAACAAATACAATCTGTCCTCATTGCGCATAGCAGTACACGCAGCGGCACCCTGTCCAGTCATGGTCAAAGAGCAAATGATCGACTGGTGGGGACCGATCATTCATGAATACTACGGGGCCACCGAGGGTCTCGGATTTGCGGCCTGCAACACCGAGGAATGGCTGGCGCATAAAGGCACTGTGGGCAAAATTGTGCTCGGTGAGTTGGCGGTGCTGGATGACGACATGCAACCGGTACCTATGGGTGAGCCCGGCACCTTATGGTTCCAGACCGCAACTGAATTCAGCTACCACAACGATCCGGAAAAAACCGCTGAATCCACATCGGCCGACGGCAGCATGACCACCGTGGGCGATGTAGGTTATGTCGACGCCGACGGATTCCTATATCTGACCGACCGCAAAACCTTCATGATCATTTCCGGCGGCGTCAACATTTACCCCCAAGAGTGCGAGGACTTATTAATCTCTCACCCTAAGGTCGAAGACGCTGCGGTATTCGGCGTTCCCAATACCGACCTGGGCGAAGAGGTCAAAGCTGTGGTGCAAACGGCCACAGGCATTACCGGGGATGACGCGCTTACCGAGGAACTTCTGGTTTACTTGAGCGAGCACTTGTCTCGACAAAAAATTCCGCGCTCGGTGGACTACGTTACCGAAATGCCACGATTACCCACAGGAAAACTGTACAAGCGCCTGCTCCGCGATAAATATTGGGGCGACGGCCAATCGCGCATCGTGTAGGCGAGATGAATCAGAATTCGACAAGGGCAGAGCAATGACCACTCATCTACCCGGAAAACTAGGCGACCCAGCGACTACACTGGCCACCGATCCTAGAACTGACCCACGTATTGCAAAAGCTATGGCGCTGCTGGGCGATCTTGCGCCGGGCGTTCAAGAAATCGACCCAAACACCAGCTACACCGAGGCATTGCAGTATTGCGCGGCCTTTGAACAAGCCGCCGCACAAATGCACCCGCTGGCCTGGCAGGCGATGCCCGAGTTCCCAACCGTTACCTGCAGCGAATCCGTGATCAAGGGGGTCGATGACCACGACATAGCACTCTTTATCCATCAACCGGCAGACCGAGGAGACGACCCACTGCCCTGTGTGGTACACATCCACGGCGGTGGCATGGTGCTGATGACCGCTGCCGATCCAACATTCGTGCGCTGGCGTAATACGCTCGCCGCATTGGGCATGGTGGTGGTCGGGGTTGAATTCCGTAACGGCGGCGGCAAGCTCGGCAATCATCCTTTTCCCGCGGGCTTAAACGATTGCGCCAGCGCCGTGCAATGGACCCACGCCAAGCGTGCAGATCTGAACATTTCAACCATCACGATCTCTGGTGAGTCTGGTGGCGGTAACTTAGCGATCGCCACCACGCTGAAGGCCAAACAAGAGGATTGGGGCCAACAAATCAATGGTGTCTACGCCTACTGCCCTTATATTTCCGGCGCCTATCGTGAACAGCCTGCGAGTCTGCCGTCACTGAAAGAGAACGATGGCTACCTGTTAGGCAAAAGTACCATGCAGATCTTTGTACAGTGCTACGACCCCGAGTCGCAGCACACAACCGATCCGCTCGCGTGGCCGTTGCAGGCTAGCACCGAAGACCTCGAGGGTCTGCCTCCCCACATAGTATCCATGAACGAACTCGACCCACTTAGAGATGAAGGCGTCGCATTCCTGCGCAAGCTGCAGACCGCTGGCGTAGCCGCTGTAGGCCGAGTGATCCTTGGCACCAGCCACGCAGCCGACGTATCTATGCCAGATATCGTGCCGGATATTTACCAGGATAGCGCACGCTCCCTGTACGAGTTTTCAAGATCCCTTTAGCAGCACACCCTATTTAGTAAGGAAGCCTAAAAATGAGTCAGGACATCGTAGAAATTCGCGATTACACCATTGAATCGGTTTGGTTAGACGCTTATCGCCAATGGGCAACCGAACTCGCGGTGCCCTGGCTGCGCGCGAACTTGGAGCTTGTGGACTTTTGGATGGATTGCGGGTTCGAGACTGAGTTGAGTGGCAGTAACCCAGCCACGCCCATTAACGGACAACCCAACGTATGCTGGATCATCCGTTGGCCCAGCAAGGCGTCTCGAGATGAACAGTTTGCCAGCATCATGTCGCAACCCGAATGGCAGGACATCTGGAGCAAACATCCCAATGCAAACGCATATCTGCAAATGAATGTCCGATTTATGCGCGCGATCAACTGACTCAAGGCGATGCCGAGTTACGACATCACCCTACCCGTGCATAACGACATGTGGTGCTATCGGTCGGGCTGGGACAATAACATCACAACACTCAGCGATACCAACCACGGCGCCGCAGATACCGTTTATCGCTTCGATCTGTGCTCGCATACTGGCACCTATATCGAAACCGCTGGACACAAGCTGCGCAGTCAGCTCAGCTTGAGCGACCTACCGCCAAGCGCCTTTTGCCGCCAGCGCACGGCGGTCATCCGGGTGCAACCAGACTCACGCGGATGCGTAACACTTAGGGCTTTTCTCGCAGCGCTGAGCGCGGACTTCGAGACGCCCGCACTGCCTAATAATTTGATCGTCGTAAGCGGCTGGGGCAGTCGACATTCCCGCACAGAATACTTACCCGAGGCGCCCTGGTTCGAAGCTGAGCTGACAGCGCATCTGGCCGCGCTGAACCTGCATATCTTGGGCGTCGACACACCCATTATCGACGACCAACAACAGCCCTATGACGCAGTTAAGCGTCTATTTAAGACCAATCCTAAATGCCTGTTGCTCGCCCCTTTAACCCTACCCGAGCAGGTCGACAGTGGCATTTACCAACTCGATTGTTTGCCTTTGAACATCATTGGGGTCAGCGCAGCCCCGTGTCGTGCAATCCTTGTCCAGACTGAATCCGACGCAGCCGCGACGGTCCAGCAACATGAGTACGAAATCGAGAATTAACCGGCACCGTTGCGTCCGCCACAGAATCCGCGAGCAGCCTACAGGATCGATCACGTGGTGCGCTTAATCGACCTACCCGACTGGGAACAGGCGCATTTTCTGGCGAAAAAGATGCCGCCATTGGGACCGCCAATGTGGGTCAAACTCAGCAAACCGATGGCCGAATTGCGAATTGCGCATTGCGCATTGCGCTACTGGATGAGCTATGGCCCTACCCTGCGCTTCCGATCACCGTCCGGCACCAAACTTGGCGGCCGAATGACACCATCCTATGGGACAACCGCCGCGTTCTGCACCACTGAGATGATTTCGACAACAAGACCCGCCGCCTTATGAAACGCTGCCAAGTACTGACGCGAGCCTCAAGCGACTAAAAAGCGGCTATAAAGCTCACCTCCGGCTAAAGAACGCTGCTTTAAATCCGATAACTATCACAACGTGGTCTTAAGGGCCGTTAATCAACCGCGATACATCGTCTTTGTAACGAGTGACAGGAAAAACAATGAACTCGCTTTCTGCCGATGAAAAACAAGCGCTTGCAGCCTTTTACGAGCAGGGCTGCAAAAATGACCAGCGCATCCTGCGCTGGATCTGGATCCGCTTCTCATTCGCCGTGTTCCTATTGAGCCTGCGCGGCGTCATGGCCATTCTCGCCCCGGAACAGATGGCACTCTTATTCGCCACCCCCGAGGCTTACTACAACGCCGTGCTCTATCGCTTATGGCTGTTTCTGCCCCTGGCATTACTGTATGCCGTGACTTTTTGGCTACGCAGCTATCTACGAGAAGCCTCTTTGGCGGCAGCGGTTCTGCTTAGCGTGCTGCTGTGGACGGACATTGAATTACACCTGATGCAATACGGCAGCCTAAATGGGCTATGGAGCATGCAAATCGCGCTGCGTCTGAGCTGCATTATGCTGGCAGTAATGAATTTCTTTGCCGCAGCGCGCTTAGAGCATCGCCGTTAGCACCGCCAGCCATGGCAGCTGCAACAGAACAGAGTGCCGCCCGATAGCCGTCTAGTCTGGGCCCGTGAGCAGTCAGAACACTACACCTAGACACTCTTTAGGCAGCCGCATGCTGTACCCTAGGCTCAGCCGGTGTATGTTCGCCGTCGCGTTAAGCGCCGGGCTGCCTTCCACCATGGGCGCCAACGACAGTGTCCTTGAAGAGGTCATCGTTACGACTCTGGGTATTGAGCATAGCCTGCAAGACGCGCCCACAGTTCGCAGCAGCCGGCGCCTAACTACGACCACTCGCAGTCGCGTTATCGATCCACACGCCAGCCAAAGCTCCCCAATGCGCGACTTTTTTGACGCGACTGATATCTTCCCATTATGCGTTGGTTAACACGCGCGCGCGTTTCACCATCCACATCGCAGGGATCAATAGAACCAACCAAGGCAGGCTGAACGCCAGTACGCCATTCCAGCCCAAGGTCGCGAGTAGGACACCAGCGCCCAACGATCCGACCGCCTGCCAGCCAAAAATCATAAAATCATTCGCGGCCTGAACTTTAAAGCGTTCAGACGCACGATAAGACTGAGTAAGCAGAGTCGTCCCACCCAGGAATAAGACATTCCACCCCACACCCAACAGCACCATAGAACCAAAGTAATGCATAAGCCTGGGCTCACCCCAGCCAATCAAGACACAGATCAACATCAACACCAAGCCAGCCTGAATAATTCGCATCACCCCAAACCGAGAAATCAGAAACCCGCTAAAAAACGATGGGATGTACATCGCAAGGATGTGGCTCTGCACCACCCACGCCGTATCGTCCAATGAGTGCTGATCCACCTCGTGCATACTTACCGGAGTCGCTGTCATGATCAGACTCATGATCGTATAACCCACCACCGCGGACGCCACCGCCAGAATTACCGCAGGCTGCCGCAACACCTCGCCGAGCGGCCGTTCATCGCCTGCCACCGCATCCGCCTTAATCTCGGTGTCGCGAAAAAACATTAACAACACTAGAAACGCTATCGCCATGAGCACCGCCAGCCCCAAAAACGAGCCAACAAAGTCAGGCAATCCATCCACGAAACTAAATCTACGACCCACTTCCGGACCAAGTATGGCGGCCACGATACCGGCCAACATTAGAATAGACAGACTCTTGGGCACTTCGTCGGGAGCCACAGACTCTGCGACAGCGAACCTAAATTGCTGCAGAAAGGCGATATAGCCGCCAATCAAAAACGCTGCCACGCAGAAAACCACAAACGACTGTTGATAAATACCCCAGGCCGCAAGTAAAGAGGCCAACACCGATAATCCAGAACCAACGAGAAACCCTAGTCTGCGCCCTACGCGTGCCATCAAAATAGATGCTGGCGCCGTCGTGGTCGCCGTGCCAATAATCATCACTGCCAACGGCAGCGTCATTAAGTTCGCACTTGGTGCAATTTGCGCACCGACTAAGCCGCCCACCAGCACCAAAACCGGCGCAGCCGTTTGACCAAAACATTGGGTGGCCAGGAGTACGATCAGAGTGCGATAGGGCTGCAGTGTCACCTTGCTCTCCCTAAAAACCTACACGCTACGTGATATCCGCGAAACTTCCCACAGCTAAACAGCTTGACATTCAGCGCTAACGCACGCGCCGCTGGTTAAGTCATAGCAACGGCACTCGAGGGCTGAATTTTCCAACGCAAACTATCCGCTGCGATCTCACACTGCACGTCCATAAATTCACGGTGCGAGTGCACAGCACCACGCCAAAGCTCTATCCACGCTATCAGCACGCTATGCCGGTCCGCACCCTGTATATTCCGCACTACGTTCAGCCCGGTTTGAGTGAGCAAAACAGAACCATCCGGTCCCGCCTCTAACGAACAGCGATCTCCCATACCCGCCATTATATCGATCAGAAATTTCGCAGCATCGCCAACGCCACCGTCAACCGCGCCGACTTGCTGAGCCATGCGCGGATAATGTTGCAGGCCGGTCAGCCGCGCCGACCGTTGTGCCAGCTCCTGCGCGCGCGATCGACCCAACACTTCGATCAGTGCGCGCATACCGTTGCGGATGAAGTCGACAGCATAATTACGATTGGCCTTAATAAGGCGTGATTCATGCCACTCGCTGCCCGGTGGCGACGGCTGTTGTGTTCGGTCAAAACGCGGCACCGCTGCAGTTGGAGCAAACTGCAACCGCTGCTCTGGTCTAAGGTCATAACCATACTCCTGAAAATAACCGCACAATCCAAACTGACCGGTTACGTCCTCAGAGACACACACAAACCCCAGACGCGGATTATTCAGGCTGACCCCGTTTTGCGCATACCAGCCGTGGAGAAAACCTCGACCGGACTCCTTTGGAATGCCGCAAATCGCAGCCCCCGCAAACATCCAACGCGGATAGCGAAAACGCACCCAGGCTTTTCTGTCCGACTCCTCCATGTACTCGACCGCTACCCCGCCGACGCCGTTGGACAGCACATGATATTTGGCGCAGGCGATAGCGTGGGGCAAGCCCTCTAAACCTAATTTGCCAAAACTGGATAGAAATTTTTCTTCGTGCTGACGGCGAAACAGCCGGAACATCCAGTCATATACTGTAGCGCGGGGCTCTTCTACCGCCACCATCAGTTGTAAACCCAAGAAATATTGGTGATGCAGTTCCGCCTGCGCGACAATAGCATGAGTCTCTGACATCGTAGCTGCCCTCCGTTGATTTCCAAATCAGCCCTGCCGGTATTTTTGACAACATTTTCGTTAAGTAAAATAACTCGATGTCTTAGCTATGCTGGCCGCAGGTTCGTTTTGACATTCATGCCGGAACCCCTAGGATACCCCCCATGGGTATAAGGTTACTCGGCCTCTTTTTATGTTTGTTCGCGCCAATGCTGGCGGCGCGACCTATTTCCTATTCCGGCGGATCGACGCTTATGGGATTCTCCAACTCGATGCAGGATTCTATCTACTATCATTACTCGCCCAGTTATCGATACTCGGTTGGTATCGAAGTGGTCAACGACAAATATACCGACCAAAACTATGTTTATGGGCGCTCAACCTATCTCCTCGACCGCCAAAATACTCAGCATTCACAACGCAATGTATACCTGCAGGCCGGCGTTAGTAGCCACGGCTTAAATCACCATTTTGTGGGTATCCATGGCGATTGGGAAACCCGGCGTTGGTTCAGCGGCTTTGGTCTAAAGCACGTTCAAAATAAATCAGTGCAGTACTCGGAGACGTTCTTGCAGCTAGGTGTCGCTCCGTACTTAGGCGATTACGGCGATCTTCACACCTGGCTTATGCTCAAGAGCAAAAAAGATACACGATTGCTCGGCTGGTCGACCTATCCCGTCTTAAAGTTTTTCAAGGGCAACTTACTGCTGGAAGTCGGTTATGACCCGAAACTCGAGTGGGACTCCCACCTTATGTATCGTTTCTAAAGGAGGCGCAATGCAACACCTACAGGCATTAATCATTTTACTTAGCTTTGCTTGGGGCAGCGTGGCCATCGCTGCACCTGACCACACTAGTGACCACCAGCACCAGCATCAGAATGTCGAGCCTTCTGCGGCCCTGGCATCCAAACGCTATAACGCGTTCATCGAGGATTTGAGTGAATCTAACGTCGCAATCGTCAACGTTCTGGGCATGGTGTGTGACTTCTGTGCCCGCGGAATCGAAAAAACCTTCAAAAAGGACCAGCACGTACGCAAAGTTGACGTCGATCTGGCGAACGGCCAGGTACTCATCGCTTACAGTGTAGATAAAGTGATTGATCAGGTAGAGATCACCGATAAGATTCTCGCCAACGGCCAAAATGTCACGGCAGTTACTGTGGTAAAAATCTAAGCGAATGCGCGCATGAACGATCGCTCAGCAAACATCTTCTCGCTGTTCGCGTCTACCTCAACGCTGATCTGCTGCGCGCTACCGGCGCTATTTGTAACCTTGGGTGCGGGCGCGAGCTTTGCCAGTTTATTAAGCGTATTCCCATTCCTTATCGTGGTGTCGCAGTACAAGGTACAGATCTCCCTCGCAGCACTGGTCATGATCGGCCTGGCGGGTTACATCCACTATCGCACAGCGAGACTGCCCTGCCCAACCGACCCAGAGCTGGGCCGAGCCTGCTTAACGTCTAGAGCGCGCGCGCGCTACGTCTATTATTTTTCCGTATCGTTGTTTATCTTCGCAAGCCTATTCACCTACGTAGTTCCTCGAGTGGTCTGATATGAAACACCCCTGCCATACCCATTTACTCCCGAATATGCGCCGTATCGAGGGCCAGATGCGCGGCATTGCTAAAATGATTGAGGACGAAAAATACTGCATCGACATCTTGAATCAAATTAAAGCGGTGCGGAATTCCCTTGCCACCGTAGAGGGTAAGATTCTCAGCACCCACCTTAAGAGCTGCGTCAAGGATTCACTGAGCAGCACAGATCTTGATGAAAAAGTTGAGGAATTGGTCAAAGCCCTAAAGCGCTGACAGGCCGCTGTGAAAACGCCGCAATTAAAAAAGCAATCATAGTTTCCGCAGAGGCATTATCATGCGATGCTAGTTTTTGACTTGAAGCAAAATCGGAGCGAACGCTATGAGCGAAGAACAAGCAGTTATTGTTGAGCGCCAAGGGCGCGTAATGGTCATCACCCTCAATCGACCCGACGCCATGAACGCCATCAACGGCGCATTATCGAACGGTCTTTGGAGCGCAATTCAGGAACTGGATGCGGACGATTCGTTAGTTGCCGGGGTGATTACGGGCAACGGCCGCGCATTTTGCGCGGGCATGGATCTCAAGGCATTTGCTCGTGGCGAGGACATAGGCCCGCTGAATACGTTTGTCCGTTCGGGCGCAAACAAACCGCTCATTGCCGCAGTAAACGGGTTCGCTCTGGCCGGAGGTTGTGAAATTATGCTGACCTGCGACCTCATCGTTGCCGCGAAAGGCGCGAAAATTGGCATCCGCGAGGTGAAAGTCGGCCTATTTGCCGCTGCTGGCGGCGTGTTCCGCTTGAACGCGCGAGTGGGCTACGCCAAAGCAATGGAAATGGCCTTAACCGGCGAACCGATCAGCGCCGAAGAAGCAATGGATGCCGGGATGCTGAGCGCATTGACCGAGCCCGGCGAGGCACTTGCTGCGGCCATCGCACTGGCCGAGCGCATTGCCGAAAACGCGCCATTGGCGGTAAAAGCCTCTAAATCTCTGGTACGCGCGGCATCAATGGGCATCGAAGAAGACAAACTCTGGGAAATGCAGGTGCCATTACAAAAAGAAGTCTTCGCGTCTAATGACGCCAAAGAGGGCCCCGTGGCGTTCGCCGAAAAACGCGCCCCTAACTGGACTGGGACGTAGCGGGTATCTGCGGCCCTGAAAGCGACGGCGGCAGAAAAACCCGCTGAAAGAAGTTCTATTGTGGAAACACTCGAAGATATTCCAGCTCATCTGCAACCCGCCGTCACCTCTGCCTTGTCCTGGCTTAACGAAGGTCGAGAGACACCGTTTGCTGTTACTGGGCTACTTGGCGCGGAGCGGGTTGACGATGTCGAATCGCCCTTCGAACTCGGCCTAGTGCTCTGCGATGGAGAATTTTGTAGTCGCGAGCAGATTCGAATTATTCCGGAAGGCTCGTCTTTTCGCTGCGAGTTGGCTGCGCAAGCGCAGCCCGAGATACCGCCATTACTCGATCCTCCCGTCGGCCTGCGGAGTAACTGGTTGGAGGCGCAGCTCGAAAAATTCGAATTTGTGCTGCTACTTTATTATCGCGGGCTATGGTGACCACCCTGCCGCTTCGAGTTGCGAAGCTACGTTAAAAGCGGGGTGCTGGCAGAAATTCGTGCTGCGGGCGGCGAGGTCTTCGGCATTACCAGCGAACCCCAAACTTTAGCCAGCGAAGCGGAGAGCCACTGGGAAACCGGCTTTCCACTGATCGGTGATCCCCATCACGAAATCCGCCAAGATTGCCTCAACCGAGATTGGGTCGACGTTTTTTATAATACGGACCACGGCCACCTAAGAGAGCGTAAATGGGCTTCGCACCCGAAAGGTTATTATCAACCGGCGGTAGTCGCCGCGCACAAGACCGGGCGCGTACTCTACCGCTGGCGCTGCGTACCAAAGTTCAGCAACATGAGCGGTGCCGGAGCTCGACCAGAAGCGCGGTACACTTGGGAAAAAATCTCTGCAGCCCTCGGCGAATCCACTGATGCGGCACCCGACGTCGATCCAATAATGGGTTCCGAAACCCTCAATTGGCCAAGATTTTTGCTGTTGTTATCTGCTCACGGTTGGTTCATAAGGCCTCGAGCCTTCCCACTGCGGCGAGAAGGAGATCCGGACTTAGCCAAACCGGCCGACATGCGCAAACGTATCTACGGGTTTGGAGTATTTTGGTTACTGCTGTTCCTTGTCTTGCCCATTGGCTGGTTTACGGCTGCATTTGCGACGTTTATCGCCGTGGCGACGCCAGGCCACATCGAAATTCATCGGCAGTTCCAAAACAAACCCAACCCACACTGAGTACCGCAAGCGCGCTGACGGGTACAGGGGTCTCTTGCACTCGGTCTTTTGTACTGGAAACTCCGGTGTTAAAGCACCGGCGGTAACAGATACGCATCCAAAACGCCGAAAGGTCCAAGCACGCGTTCCACTGCCGCTCGATCAGCTGCCGGTAACGCTTCGATTTCGTTACGAATGTGGCAACGCGACACTTCGCTGTATTTCAGCGAGCGCATGCTCACCAGACCTTCGCCTAGATCCACTTCGCACCATTTCTCTCCTGCAGTTAGGGCCTGTCGCGACACCACTAGAAACTGATGATAGGTCTGCAGCATGTGCTCAAAAAGCGGGGTTAGTGTGGTCGGCAATTCATCATTCGGCAGATACTGCCCGCCATCGGATCGCTCTTGAAACAGGCGTTCCATGATTGCCAGCAACGCCGGAGAGCTCGCTTCGACCCAACTTCTAGGCTCGGGATCCGCAGCTATATGCGCCTTGAAAAGCCCGGAGAACGTAAAATCGCCGAGACTCGCCCGATCGCCCAACAAGAATCGATGCTGCTGATAGTGGGTGTTCACATGCACCATCAGGGCCTGAAAATCTGCCTTCACGGCCGCCGCCTGATCCGGCCCACAACCGCGATTCGCGCACGCGCGAAGACCAAAATTGTCGCGCACCGTAGTAATCATCTGCGCAGCGGTGGCACGCTCCGCATCGGTGAGTCCTTCGTGCACAAACTTGCCCACCGAATTGGCATAGAAGCTTAGTGCAACGTGTTCAATATTATCCGGGTAACACCAGCGGCTGCTGATGGCATAGCGCCCAAACCATTCGTCAGCCCAATCCTCCAGTAGATGCGCGGCAATCCGCTGCACTGGCGTTGCTGGCATTATCGGCCGCTCCGGATACTTAGCATTAAGCATTAAGCCAATGGGTGTTGTGTCGTGAATAAACCAGCCTTCTGGCGTTTGCAAACCGGGGATAAAGTGCGTACCGAGCCGCCCCTCTACCTCAGCTCTATTGGTTTCAGTTTTCAAACAGAACTCATAGTCAACATCCAGATAGTTGAGCATCGCCTCTAACTTGCGCGTGAACAGACTGTGCTCACCACCCCACAAAATATACTGTCCATTGAACATTCACTTCACTCCTCTAAATCGCGAGACGTTTGCTACAAGCCAAGGCCGCTGGTGATCGCCCTATTTACTCGGCATCCGCGGCCGATCACCAATAGTACCGCGCTCGATAAGTTGGTCATATTGTTGCTCAGATATACCCAACTCCCCGACCAGCACCTCGTGATTGTGCTGACCGAGAGTCGGCGCCGGCGACTTAATCTGCAAAGCGCGACCATTGACACGAAACGCCGCTGAGGGGTTGGGCTGATTCCCTACAACCGCGCGTTGCATCCACTGCCAGTGGTTTTCCGACTGCAAGTGTGGATCATCGAGCAATGTGCTCGCCTTGTTAGTGGCAGCAGCTGGAATGCGCACGCTCTGCAGCCTATACATGAGGTCCCGGCCGTTCTGATTCGCGGTCCATGCAGCAATGCTGCGGTCCAATTCTTCGGTCTGCGCAAAACGATCGTCAAATGCGTCCAGATGCGGCGCGGCGGCGGCGCGCAACGACTGCCACTGATCGTTATTAAAGACCTGAATAACCAGCCACTCATCCTCTCCAGCACACGGATAAACACCGTGGGGGCTGATTTCGTCATGCCGATTGCCGGTTCGTACCGGCAATGATTGGGTCGCCGAATAAGTCATGATGCCGTGAGACGCCAGCGGGAATAAGCCCTCCACCTGAGACACATCAACAAACTGGCCCTCGCCACAACGAGCTTGATGGCGCAACGCGACCAAAAGTGCGGCCGCGCCATTCAGACCGCCCACAGCGTCGCCATAAGCCACGTGCTGCATCGTTGGCGGATCTTGCTCAAGTCCGTTCAGATGCGGCAGCCCAGACGCCTGTTCTACGGTAGAACCATAGGCACGAAAATTAGCCCAAGGCCCAGTGGAGCCAAAGGCCGGCATCGACATCAAAATAATTTTGTCGTTTACCGCTTTAAAAATGTCATAGCTGAGGTTGAGTTTCGGCAGTACCGCGCCAGAAAAATTTTCTACCACCGCATGCGCCGAGGCCACAAGGCGCAATAACAGATCGCGTCCGGTCGCATCCTCCAGATCGAGCGTTATAGCGCGCTTGTTTCTGTTAACCATATTAAACGCAGATGATTTCTCCGCCCCATCGTCCGCAATCCATTCTGGTGTTGCTTCCCAACTCCGCCACCAATCAAAGCGTTCACAGCTTTCCACCTTGATCACATCTGCGCCCATATCAGCTAATTGACGACAAGCCAACGGTCCGGCCCAACCCATGCTCAGATCGATAATCCGAATCCCCTGTAGCGATTGTTCAATCATTACCGGTGAATTCATCGGTATGGGCACCAAGCGACGCAACTGCACCGCCTAACCTTGGCGGCGTCTGAAACAGACGAAAAGGAATTGTCGGCGCCTGCAGCGCTGTCCCGTCTGCAAAATCGACCTGAGCAAAAGCCTGACGGTGAACAAATTGATCGACTTGAAAAAGCTCCTCCATGGTCGGCACTCGAGCCAACGGCACCCCGGCATTCTGGGCCCGATAAAAAAGCTCCTCAGATGACAGCTGCAACAACTTTTCGCAGATCAATGGCTCTAATAGATCGACGCTCTCGAGTCGCCCCACCGCGCTTTGAAACAGGTCGACGTCGCTGAATTCAGTGAGCTCTAGGAGTTCGCAAAACGTGCGCCATTGACCCGGTGTTAGAACGGTCAATCCGATCCATCCATCTCTACAGGGAAATACCCCTAGCGGATAGGTTGGTGGAAATCGGTTAATCCCCAGCCGCTCACCCTCCAGACCCGTGTTGTAAGCAGTTATCGCGCCAACCTCAGTGAAACACAACATGGCCTCAAAAATGCTGGTATGCATACGTAGAGATGGCGCTGATGGGTTTAACTCTTGCGCCAGCACCTGACCCATAGCTCCCACAAATGCCGTCATACCGCCAACAATCTGCGCCTGATAACCCGTGGGAATCAGTGGCGGCCCCTCCGGGTGCCCGATGGTCCGAAGCATGCCATTCAATGCAAAGCACTGGGCATCAGTACCAATAAACTCCGCATAGGGACCGCTCTCTCCATACCAGGAGATATCCATGCGTAGCCGGGTATCCTCAGGCGTATCGGCGAGGCCAGCGCTTAAAACCAAATCCGCTTGGCTGAGAATTTTCGCCAAAGCTGAGTCGGACAAACAATCTAACCTAACGCTTTTTTTATCTGCATTAAGATAGCCATGCATCGCGCTATCGCGTGAAGCGCCCAAGGTGAAAGGCGGCAGTTGTCGTGTTGCAAAGCCCTGTTCGGTTTCAAGATTAATTACCGTAGCGCCATAGTCCGCAAACAACTTTGCGCAATACGTGGTGGACACTGAACCACCCATATCCACGACCAGCGCACCCGCTAAGGCCTCTAACATCGCTCAGACCTGCGGATTACCGCAGTAGCGATATTCATGACACCAGCTCTCGGCGGTAGTGTTTCGACGATACCCAAAAATGCACAACCCCCCAGCCCATCACGCTAATTCCAGCGAACACTTAAAGAAAGCTAACTGCATACAACTGATAAACGAGCACGTTCATCATGTCTACTAGCTCACGCATGCGAACCGGTCATAGAACTCGGCGTAACTGTCGAAAGTAAACGCCAGAGCAGCCTTACTGATATCAGCATCAGCGGCGATGGTGTCAAAGGCATGAAAGCATTTCTCAAATACTGCAAACCGCACCTCGACACCAGCATCTTGCAGCGCGCGCACATAGTTTTGAGTCTCCCAATAAAACGGCTCCAACGTCCCCACAAATGTAATCGTTGGCGGAAATGCCTCGTAATTATCATTACGCGCCGCAGCTGCGTACGCTGGAATGTTGCAAGCGTCTTGCTGCAGGCCCCGAAGATAAGCATTCCAGCCAATACGATTGGTCTGCGTATTCCATACAGGTACGTCGATTTCCCGAGACGCGTCATCGGGTTGTCGGTCATCAATCATCGGGTATATTGGCATCTGAAAAGCGATATTCACGTCTCCGGTGTCTCGCGCTTTCAGCGTAACCGCCGCAGCTAGACCTCCACCGGCGCTATGACCCGCGATAATCACTCGGTGGGGATCTACAGCCAATTCGGCGGCATTATTTTTCGCCCAGATCAGGGCCTCGTAACAATCATTGAACGCTGCTGGATACGGTTCGGTATAAGCCTTGCGGTAATCCGGCGCAACGACAACGCAGGGCCTGGTGTTGATAAAACGCTCGATCAGTTCGACCGACATCTCCGGATTACCCAAAATATAGCCGCCGCCATGGACATACAGCAGCAACGGCAGCGCACCTTCATACTGTTGCGGCTTGTAGACGCGAGCGCGGATCTGCCAGCGTCCGTCACTGCTTGGAATGTACACTTCATCACAATGCAAACCCTGCCTGTCCTTGCCGGCAACCAAACGTTTGAGCAACCAATTCACGAGCTTGGTCAGCCACTTGTACTTAATCAGGGCCTCAAACCGACTGACACGGCTGTGGTATGGCCGCAGATCAGCATGCAGCATGTCACGGGTCACTTTCATTCGCTCAGTTCCAATTTTTCGTTCATTGGCAGGGCGTTACGCCCCCAAATTGTTCGCTCCGCTGAGTACCCAGCGCGCAGTCATTTTCCGCGTCACCAGCCCGAGGTGCCGGGATCCCCTTTGAATGGGCCAACCACCTCCGACGTGATCCAGC
>MDTA01128176.1_pt1 | contig 22813 bp, 24 predicted proteins | sample 811151 | NCBI WGS metagenome assembly MDTA01 (sample SAMN05326648, study PRJNA326480) | marine metagenome | isolation source: seawater | place: Indian Ocean: South | collected 2010
AGCATATATAGATCCATTTCTAATATAAGCTTTAGGTCTTAAGTATTGCCTGTCACCCTCAGGGATTTCTTTTAGAGTCTTATTAAAATTTAATATTTTGCCTTTAACTACTCTTTTTATTCTTAAAGGATGATAATCTTCTAACCTAATCACACCAATGACACTGTCTGCTTTGGTTCTGATAATTTTTTTTAAAACATTATTAATATCTTGACTAGTTTTAAGCGGATTTGTTGCCATAAGTTCTACGATATAGTCATATTTTTCGTTATAGTTTTTTTCAGCCCATTTCAAAGCATGTAAATCTGCTTTGGCAGCAGATGCTCTATCCCCTGATAAATTTTTAGGTCTTAAAAAAGGACATTCTGCGCCATATTGTATAGCAACTTTTTGAATTTCCTTATCGTCTGTAGAAACAATATATCTTGATATTAATTTACATTTTTTTGCTTCTTTAATAGTATAATATAAAAGTGGTTTTCCGTTTAACTTATGAATATTTTTTTTTTTAATCGATTTTGAACCACCCCTTGCAAGAGTGATGGCTAAAATTTTCAATTTTCTCATTTTTTTTAAAATTATAAAGTGATACTTATATTTTTTTTTTTTAAGTAACTATTTAAAGATTTAATAGTTATTTTATCAATAAATATACCTTTTTTTCCGAAAATTTTTCTATTTTCTTTTTCAAATTCTCCAGGGATCAATATTTTTTTAAAACCTTTTTGCAGTCTTGAGCTTTTTACATGTTTATAAAGATTTTTTAAGTTTTCTTTAAAAAGTCTAATTGACGAAAAAGCTGAAATTTTAATTACTATAAAAGTGACTGCGTTACCATGTTGATTTTTTTTTATACTTGTACACCCTGCAGTCGACAAAGCCCCTCCTAATACGTCTACTGCTAAAGCTAAAGCAAAACCTTTATGACCTGCAAGTCCGCCTAAAGGCAGTATTGCTCCTTTAGGATCGAGATATAAATCTTTCGGGTTGCGAGTTGATTTGCCGTAGTTATCTATAATAAAGCCTTTATCCATGCTTTTTTTAAGATTATAATTTATTTTTACCTTTCCTTCTGCAGTTGCACTTGTAGATAAATCCATCTCAAAAATATCATTTTTTTTCGGTCCAGGTGCGGAGACCGCTATAGGATTAGTAGGTAATTTTCTATCTATGCCACCAAATGGTGCAACGATATGACTTGTCCCATGTAAATTAGAAAACGCAATACCAATCATATTTTTTTTTGCTGCTTGATTAGTAAAATCAGCTAACCTACCAATATGATTTGCTTTTTTCAAAGTCACACAAGCAATATTTTTTTTTATAGCTTTTTTAATACAAATTTTAATTGCATCATCTGCAGAGAGTTGACCGAAACCCCAATTTCCATCAAGCGAAGCAGTATTAACTGTTTGTTTAATAATTCTTGTTTTGGCATTTGGTTTAAGAAAACCTTTTTCCAGTTTATTTAAATAGATTGGTATCCTTGCCACACCATGGGAACTTTGACCTGATAAATCTGCATTAACTAACATAGAACTTACTTTATAAGCCTGAGATTTTTTTAATCCGTATTTAATAAATAGCTGATTTAATGCAAAAAGTATTTTTTTTGCTTTAATGTTTCGTCTCATCAATTAATTGTTTTTAACCAACACCTTTCCAAGTATTGCCTTTTTCCGTATAGTGATGGTCAGCTTCCATTTTTGGATCATATAAAAAAGATTTACCTTTTTTCACGACATCATTAGCCCAATATCTGTCTTCTTTACCCGGAAGATGTTCATCAAAAGGATTTCTTGCTAAATATTTTTTATCATACATTGCTATACTGTTATGTATAAAATATCTTTTCTCCATATCAGAGTACATGTTGACTACTTCCTTATCGAGAAAATGTGACCATATATATCTTTTTGTAATTTTTTTACCATTCCAAATAGGAATATTATTTCCAAAAACGCACACATATCTTTTTAAATCTTTCAAATGTTTTTTAAGACTTAATTTTTTCAAAACACAATGAGCAGAAATAATCATCACATGTGGATTTGAAGATTTTTTCACTCCCAAATTTAAAGCTCTGCCGGGAGTATAGTTGTCAATTTTATAAATTTTGATTTTTGTATACTGTTTATTTTTTTTATCATTTAAAAGAGGATCTTGAGTAAAATGCCTAACAATATTTTCTGTTTCGTCGGTAGAATTATTATCTACAATAATTATTTCTGGCTTTACTAAAAAATCTAAAACTGATTGAATTGTATGTCCAATCCATCTATCCTCGTTACGAGTTCTAATTATAACTGAAATTTTATCATTCATTACTTGTCCACCTTCCTCTGTAGTTTTTAAAAACATCTTCTTCACATTTTTGATAGTCAGCGCCTTTATCAATTAACATTTTGGATAAGTTGTCTCGAAAATTACATAATTGTTTCATGTCTTCGGGTAAAAGAGCAAATTTGTTATCTCTCCCAGGCAAGTTTCTATCAGTTGTGAAATGTTTCTCGACATACTTTGCTCCATGAACTAAAGCTAGAATTGCATCATCTATTCCAGCAAAATGCCCGCTGTAACCAACATTATTAAAATTTTTCTTTAATTCATTTAATTTTGGCATATTAACATTTTCAGAAGCACAAGGATACGAAGATACACAATGCATAACGATGAGATTTTCGTTATTATTTAATTCTTTTAATTTTAAAACTTCTTTCCATTTTGAAGCTCCGGTGGATATAATAACTTTTTCAAATCTTTTTAAACAGTTTTCGATAAGCTCTAAATTGTAAATTTCTTGGCTGGCAATTTTTACTAGACTAGGATTTACTTTATGCATAATATTTATTCCATCTAAATCAAAAACAGAAGATAAGAACTTTACTTTTTTTTTTATACAATAATCTCTTAATAAAAAATGATTTTCTTCGCTAAGCTCAGCCTTTTTGTAAATTTCTCTCCTGTCGTCATTATCCCATGACCCTTTGCCAAGTTTTTTTTCTGACCATGTTTGAAATTTACAAATATTTGCTCCACTTTCTACGGCGCTATCAATCATTTTTTTGGCCAAATCCATATCACCCATATGATTCCAGCCTATTTCAGCGATTATAATCATTTTTTAAATCCTTTATATAACTTAGCAAACTCAACGTATTTTTTCATACCTCTCTCTAAATTAAATTGAGGCTTATAATTTAAAAGTTTTTGAGCCTTTTTAATCGAAAGAGTCCCTCTTTTAGGTCGTTTATGATCTCTTTCTTTAAAAACATATTTTAAATTTTTAAAATATTTTGCCAATAATTTTACATATTGAAACAATGTCATTGCTTTTCCATATGTTATATTAAAAGTTTGATTTATTGACTTGTTGCTTAGAGCTGCTTTAATACATCCATCAGCAAGATCTTCAACAAAGGTAAAATCTAGCTTTTCATCCTTCCCATTGATAATCAGTGTTTCTTTCTTAATAGCTTTTTCTAAAAAAATTTGTGTAACTCTTTGATTCATATCAGTTGGTCCATAAACCGCAGAAGGTCTTATAATCGTATAAGGGATGTCATAAAATTTGCACAAACCCTTTGTAACTACCTCTCCTGCCATTTTCATCGTACCATAAATTTCTATAGGATTTGCTTCATCTGTCTCATATGCTTTGTTTCTCTTAAAATCGCCGTATATCATGCTTGAAGAAAAATACACAAATCTTTTAAATTTTCCGTTTTTTTTTGTTTGATGATAATTTAAACATTCTAAAATGTTAGTAGTAGTGTCTATTGATCCTTTTCTGCACTCTTGAGCAGTTATATTGTCAAGTTTTGCAACGGGCACAGCCGACGCATGAAAAATAATCTTTGGATTATATTTTTCTAAAATCCGATAGACTAATTTAAAATTACTAGCGTCACCTCTTTCAATAATTATTCTTTTATCCTCAGTCAGTCTATATTTTCTAAAATCGTTAAAATAATCTTTTAGAGGATTTATGAAACCTGTATATGAATCAAGCAAAATACATTTCGAGGCAATTTTCTTTTTTAAAAGAAGTTTTGTTAAATTTGATCCTATAAAACCAAGTCCGCCTGTTATCAAAATATTATTATTTTTTGACATGATTATTATACCATTTCTTAATTATTTTTGTCACTTTATCAATTTCTTTTTTTTTTAAATGCGTGTGCATTGGTAAAGTTATGATTTCTTTAGCTAATAATTCAGTATTTGGAAGCTTGTATGAAAACTTCTTTAAATATTTTTGTTTATGTAAAGGAGGATCGAAATGGGCTGATGCCTCGATATTTTCCTTTTTAAGAAAATATAGAAGATTGTTTCTGTATTTAGCTTTACATTGAAAAGAATACATTTGATAAGAGTGAGTTAAATTTTTTTTAATTTTTTGAACTGAAAATACTTTTGGAAATTGAGACAGAAATTTATCATATATTTTAGCAATTTTTCTTCTTTTGTTATTCAATTTATTTAATCTTTTAAGTTGAGATAAGCCTAAAGCAGCCAAATGATTTGGTAACCTAAAGTTATGCCCCGGTAAATCTGACTCTCTGTGCCAGAAATGTTTTTTTTTATCCTTATTAATTCCGTGGGCTATAAGTTTTTTTATTTCAAGATATCTACTTTTATTTTTTGTAGTCAACATTCCACCCTCAGTAGTAGTAATATTTTTTGTAGGAAAAAAGGAAAAGCAGCCCAGCCCAAACGACCCGGTATATCTTCTATTCCAACTTGCTCCTAAAGTCTCTGCGCTGTCTTCAATTAATTCTAAATTATGTTTTTTACATAATTTCAAAATATTTCCCATTTCACAAGGCAGCCCTCCATAGTGAACAACGATTACAGCCACAGTCTTCTTTGAGATTTTTCTTTTTATAAACTCTGCAGTTATATTTCTTGAATTAATGTCTACATCAGCAAAAACGGGAATATTTCCTGTATTTAGCACTACATTTGCAGTTGTAACCCAAGTCCAACTTGGAATTATTACTTCTCCTTTTCTCTTAATGATTTTCATTGCACACTCTAAAGCACTTGTGCAAGAATTCATTGAAATGGCATAATTTGATTTAACAATAGAAGCGAATTTTTTTTCAAATTCTAAGTTTTTAGGTCCATGAGTTAGCCAACCAGATTTTAAACTCTTCATCATCACTTTGTAATCATTTGAAGTAAAATCTGGTTTGGAGAAATAAACTTTTTTTGACATTTTAAGCTTTATTTTTATTTAGAATTTGTACGCACAAATGTAAAACAGATAATTGAAGATTTTCTGCAATTTGCATATCAAATGTTTTAAAATGAATAAAATCTTTACAAATTTTTTTACATTTTCCCCCATCAAAACCTAGTATAGAAAAGGTATTTATTTTCATTTTATTTGCCATTTTAATAGCATTAACAACATTTTTAGAGTTACCACTACCTGATAAAACAATTAAAAGGTCTCCAGGATTACCTTTTACACGTAATTGCTCAGAGTAAACTTTTTCATATCCAATGTCATTAGCAAGACAAGTTAATACCGAGGAATTTGCTGATAGAGACTCAATTCTTATACCTTTTTTATTTTTTTTTCCTACACCATATAAAAAATCATTTGCAATATGATTTGCATTTCCCGCACTACCTCCATTACCACATATGTAAATGTTTCTCTTTTTAATCCAGCAACTTTTTATTTCAGATAACAGTTTTTCAAATCTCTTTACCTCAACTTTTTCATATGCTGAGTTTTGTTCATTAATAGATTTTCTCAGAATTAAATTTAAATTATGTTTCATCTAATAGCCCTATTTCGTAAATTTTTTGATTTTAACTGGCCACTTTTCAGAAAAACCAATTGCTTTATCATCAACAAAATAATCATATGATGGTTTCCCAAATATTAAAATGTGATATTTTAAATTCCACTTTTTTAATTGTATTTTTGTAAAATCATATCCTCTTTTTTTAGCTTTTTTAATATTTTCTTTCGACCGCCCCATGAATCTTGAGGTAAAAACTTTTATAACGTGACCTTTATTATAAAGCGAATTAATAACCTCTATATTCTTTTTAATAGGTTTTGAATGAGAATATTTATTTTTATAAGTTTTACAAATAACATTATCAAGGTCAAAACAAAATATTTTTTTTTTAATCATTATAAATTTCAATAGCTTTAGTCAGAACTTTTATCACTTTTTCTTGTGAGGAAAAATTTAAATTTTCATACATTGGTAATGAAATTGCACTGGCACTATAGTGTTCTGAATTTGGAAATTGTCCTTTCTTAAAACCAAAACTTTTATAATAAGGATGTAAATGAATTGGTAAATAATGTAGATTCACTCCTATCTTTTTATTTTCAAAATATTTAAAAATCTTATTATAATTTTTAATATTAGATTTTTTTAATAATCTAATTATGTACAAATGAAATGTTGAAAGAGAATTAGAATTAATTTCTTGTTTTTTTACATCTATATTTGAAATAAGGGAGTCATATCTTTTTGCTAAAATGTTTCTTTTCTTAATAATTTTATCAAGTCTTTTAAGTTGACTTAGGCCTAACGCTGCTTGCACATCGTTCATCCAATAATTATATCCTAAATTTAATTGTTCATAATACCATCTACCTTTTACTTTATTTTGAGATTTAAACTTTTTGTAATCTTTCGTAATTCCATGGCTTCTAAATAATTTTAATTTATCGAAATAGTTCAAATTATTCGTAGTTGCAGCACCTCCTTCAAAAGTCGTTATAATCTTAGATGGATGAAAGCTAAAAACTGATATGTCTGACCATTTACAAGATCCTATTTTGCTTTTTTTGAACTTTGCGCCTAAGGCATGTGAAGCATCTTCTATAATTTTAAACTTATATTTTTTTGATAACTTTTTTAAACTATTAAGATCTGATGGATTGCCTCCTAAATGGACGGTAACTATGATTTTTGGAATTTTATTAATCCTTTTTGCTTTCCAGAGTTTTTTTTCTAAATGTTGGATTGAAATATTGAATGTATTTTCATCTATATCAACAAAATCAACTTTTCCTCCACAAAAAATTGCACAGTTCGCACTAGCTACAAATGAGTTAGGGACAGTCCATAAAATATCATTTTTTTTAAATCCAAGAGCAAGACATGCAATATGTAGAGCGCTTGTCGCGCTATTAACTGCAACTGAAAATTTACAATTTACTTTTTTAGATAAAGCTTTTTCAAATTTTTCAATAGTAGGGCCTCTAGCTAAAAAATCAGATTTTAATGCTTTATTTACAGATTTTAAATCTTGTTTTGATATACTTTGCCTGCTTAAAGGTATCATTGTCACTTTAAATTAATTATATAGTTCGTCTAATTTTTTTTTTAATTCTCTGTTAGTAAGCATATTGGACTTATCTCCTGAACTAAATTCGAAATTCTGTTTAACAAATTTTCCAGTCTCACCGATATGATTTTTTAGAAAATTAATTTTATTAAGATTTATTGAAGGTATTATTGAATAATAATTCTTAAATTTTACCGTATGTTTTGACATGTTCCTTGGACATAAAATTTCATCAATTTTTTCACCTGGTCTAATCCCGATTATTTTTTTTTTTAATTTTGGTGCCATTACTTCTGCAAGATCAGTTATTTTAAAAGATTTAATTTTCGGTATAAATATTTCCCCGCCCAACATCCTGTAAAAAGAGTTTATTACAAAGTCTACACTTTCCTCTAATGTAATCCAAAACCTGGTCATTTCCTTATCTGTAATAGGTAATTCTCTTGCTCTTTTTTCAATTAAAGACTTGAATAGTGGAATCACCGAACCTCTTGAGCTAGAAACATTACCGTATCGAACAACCGAAAACTTTGTTTTAACATTCCCTGAAATATTATTGCCCGCAATCATTAGTTTATCAGATGTAAATTTTGTAGCTCCATAAAGATTAATTGGATCAGCAGCTTTATCAGTAGATAAAGAGATTACTTTATCTACTTTATTTTCAATAGCACAATCAATTACATTTTGACTTCCATAGACATTAGTTTTGACAAATTCCCAGGGGTTGTATTCAGCAGCAACAACTTGCTTTAAGGCAGCTGCATGTACTATGTAATCTAAGTCTTTTGTTGCCGCAAGCAATCTTTCTTTGTCTCTGATATCACCTAAAAAAAATCTTAAAAATGAATATTTTTTAGAGGGAAATTTTTTTTCCATCTCATTCTGTTTAAACTCATCTCTTGAAAAAATAATAAGTTTTTTTGGTTTGTACTTTTTGATAATTTTTTCAACAAATTTATGACCAAAGGAACCTGTTCCTCCTGTAATTAAAATCGATTTTTTATTAAACATTATATACTTATTACCTCTATTAATTTTTTTATCCTAGTCAAGAATATCTTTAGCTATCAATTTAGACCAATATTTGGCATCTTTAGTAGTCACCTGAAAATTAAATTTTTTTGGTGCTATAAAAAGTGAATTAGTATCTTCAAACCTACCTTTTTTTATCGTATCAACCCAAATTACATAATCAGCTTTAAAAGTTTCTCTTGCCTCTGGAGTTGGACAAATAAAGTCTGCTATAACATTGAATCCTTCCTTTTTTATTTTTTCAGATAATTCAAACATTCTTTCAGCTTGCCGTTTCCTACCTTCAATTGAAAAGTCCCAATCATTTGCTTCTCTTCGTACTTTATCTGCATTTAACCATTTTGCATTAATTTTTTTTACAAGTTCACCAGCTAAAGTAGTTTTTCCTGCTCCAGGCAAACCCATTATCAAAATTTTTTTTTTCATTTGGAAATTTGTTTTAGTTTTCTGTTATAAAATTCAAAAACTTTGTCACAGCCATAAAAAATATTTTTCTTATGAGATACAATTATAATGGTCATTTTTTTTTGTTTTTGGTAAATAAACTTCATAATATTTTTCTCATTTTTTGTATCAAGCGAACTTGTAGCTTCGTCTAAAACTAGAATTTGAGGCTCGTTATAAAGAGCTCTTGCTATTCCAATTCTTTGTTTTTGCCCTATAGAAATATTTTTTCCTACTTCTTTAATCTTTTTATTTTGAAACTTATTAAACAAAGTTTGAATATCTAAAAGTTTTGTCAAAACTTTTATTCTTTTTTTATTAATATTTTTTTCTTCAACTCCTAAAGCAATATTCTTGGATAAAGTATCTTCTATAATTGGTACCTCTTGAGGAACAAATGATATTTTATTTGACCAATCGTTTAATTTTGGAACAGAGTGTTTATCGATAGTGTAAGTTCCTTTTTGCGGTTTAAGCAGATTAAGTAAAATATTTAGTAGAGTTGTTTTACCTGAGCCAGATGGTCCATATATACCGATTTTATTACCCTTCTTAATTTCAAGATCTAAGTTGCTAATAATCTTACTTTTAGAATTTTCATATTTAAAATTCAATTTTTTTAATGATATTTTTTTATTAAAACTAAAAGCAGAATTATATTTATTTTTTTGGACGGGTATTTTTTTATTAATTTCAGAAATTAGATTTATTGAAGTTTGCCAATTGAATTTTATAACCTGGGTAAAGGTTAATATTTTTGTAATTGAAGGTAGTAACCGATAAGCAGCAGCAGATATAAAACCTAAAGATATGATAAGATTATTTAATTGACTGTTCTGAATTATTAAAAAAATTATAAAAGAACATAAGGTAATAATGCCAACTAATTCAAATATCGGCCTTAATAAAGTTTGTATAAAACTCCTCCACATTAAGGAATTTAAAAATTTTGATTCGTTCTGGTTAAAATTTTTCAAAAAAATTTGAAATCTTTTAGTTATAAAAAGATCTTTAATAATTATAAGTATTTCATCTATAATTTTTACTTTATTTTGTGCATGATGTAATCTAGTTGAACCTATATCTTCTAGTTTTCTTTTAGTCGAAAAATAAATTGCAATACTTATTAACGTCAAAGCAAGAAAAATAAATACAATGGGTAAGCCGTAATAATAGATCAAAAAGCAACAAATGCCAAAAATAATAAAAGACTCTGTAATTATGTATAAAATTGACTGAAATACAGATACTAAATTTTGAGTTTCTTGAAGTAAATTATTTTTGAAAAAACTTGTAGGATGCTTAAGATATCTAGAATATTCCATTTTTAAATATTTTGAGAATAAATTATTTGAAATATCTAGATTTATTCTAGCTGTTATCCATAGTGTGAAATAATTTACTAAAATATAGAAAAAAGTTTTTAAAATAAATAAAAATAGAAATATGAAAACGGCCCCGACTACAAGTGCGCTGGTCTCACTGTTTATAATTGAAAAATTATTTTTGAATAAGTTTCCTGAGAAAATAAAAAGATCATTAAAATAAGGAAAATTAGTTCCTATTGAACCATCAATTATTACCTTTAAAAGGGGAATAATAGAAATTAAACTAAATAGCTCTAAAACAGTATTAACTAAAATTAATATACCTAAAATAAAAAGGTAAGATTTTATTCTAGAAGTTAATATTTTTTCTATACCTGGGATAAACATTTTAAAAAGAAATTAATTTTACTATTTTTCTAATTTTTCCAATTCTTTTTGAATTTATTAATCTAAGATAAATTTTTTTGGAAATGATTTTTTTCTTCAATAAATTCATTAAAAATTTGTTTAAAAATAAATGGAATTTCAATTCTTCCCGTGAGATTCCTTCATTTAATTTTTCAAAATATTCTTCTCCTAAATAATCTACGTCAAAAATTTTACATAAATCTTTTAAGAACATAACTTTATCTTCTTTTAAAGAGGAAAAATCTAATTTGTTTACTTTAAAATATTTTTCAAAAGTATTTTGAGCAGTTTCAAGTTTAAGATTTTTAAATTTTTTAAAATATGAATCTTCGTTTTCTATACTTCCGTGGAGAACATCATGTCGATAATTTGTTTTAATGTAGTCATCATCGATTTCTCTGTTTATAAACAATATCTCAGCTTGTGGGAATATTTTTTTTAATATTTTTGCTATTCCATTAATATAATCTATAGAATCATAATTATTGTATATACTGTAACCAATAGGGTTTCTAGGACCTCCAGTGAAAGCTTCGTAAAAGAAAAAACAACTTTTAAAATTTTCAGAAGATTTATTAAAATTAAAATTTGTATTTAAATTATTAATATCTAATCCACTTTCTGATAAATACTTATGATATATTTCTTTTGGAGAACAAATAAGTATCTCGGGATGTTTTTTTAAATAATTGTTTATACTTGTGCTCGCTGCTTTTCCTAGACCTACTCCGATAATTAATTTCATAATATTATTTGATAAATTTATATAGGATTATTTAATTGACAAAAATTTTCTTGAGTCGTTTATAGAAAAAAATATCATCCCTCCTATCATTCTCAATGAGGTAGCTATTTTCATTATGCCAAAAAGCGAGCTGATTTTGTTTGTTGGGTATTTCATTATTTAAAGTAGATGTACAACGGAGGTAAGGAGTTTTAGAGTAATAAGTAAATACACAAATTCCTCCGCTCCACAACTGATAATAATGATCAGAGTGTAACACTAAATTGCCATGCTCAATAAAATTTTTACCAAAGTTATAAGAATAGAGAACATTTAGATTATTTTTTTTATCTATTTGACTGAAATATTTACATCCGGTTTCATCTGATATTACTAATAAATCATGATTGTAATATTTTTCTTTTAAAGTTCTAATTAGCTTTATAAATTCTTCAGGCTTCAAATTTCTATTATTTAAATAATCATTGATATTGCTCGGTTTATGTCTGCAATGTACAGTTATGTATTTTGAAGTTGGAAATTTTCCTGAAAAAGAATTTTTATCTAAAAGAAAACTCTGCAAAAAAGAATTATCGTCATTTTTACAAATTTCATTCAAAAAGTTAAAAAAGTAACCATAAGTATATTTTCTTTTTTTTATCCGTTCCTTGAATAAAATATTTTCATTAAATATATTTTTTTTATTTTCAAATTTCTTCCAAGAAAGCACCTCTATATTCTTTAAATTAGAGGTATTTAACAAAATTTCTTTAAATTCTTTAATTCTATTATTTGCCGCTCCTTTATTCGTATTCCAATCAACATCTCTAAAAGTGTCATTGATGATAAAAAAATTAACTTTAAATTTTTTTAAATAAAAGTATCTTACTCCCATTGCAACATTAAAAAAATCTCCATATGTCATAGGCGATACTTTGCAATCAAATACTATTGAAATTTTTTTTTCTTTAAAGTTTTTGATTATATTGATTTCTTTTTTTATTAACTTATTTTTAATTGTCCTATACAAAAAAGATCTTCTATTATGCAATCCTAACAATTTTTTTAAGAAATCAATAAAATGTCTTGCAAAAAAAAATAAAACTTTATTATTTTTAACGTATGATTTAATGCTCATTAGTAAATAGTAATTTGACTTGGGTTTTAAAAATTTATATTAACGGAGTCTTTTTAATATTTTTTCGACTATTTCTGAATTTTTAAAATAGAATCTTTTTTCAAGTGCGTGTGTAGTAGGAGTATAGCTATTTGGCCAACAAAATTTTAAATGTTTTGATTTCAAAATAAGATCTTCTGATACTTTTGAAATTATATCTGATGCTATACTAGCATTTGGCCAACCATGCTCAATTACACATAAATTTTTTGTTTTTTTTGCCGAATTAATAATTGTCTTTTTGTCTATAGGATTTATTGATCTTAAATCAATTACTTCTGCAGAAATTTTTTTTCTTTTGTAAAGTTCTTTTGATATTTCAACTGCATTTTTTACTGAAGGCCCAAAGCTTACTATTGTCATATCTTTACCCTTCACCCTGACAAATGCTTTGGTTGGATCAAGAAAATATGGTTTTTGCGGAACTTCCTCTATCATCGAATGCAACGCTCTACTTTCAAAAAAAATTGTTGGAAAATTAGAAAAAATAGAGGCTAGCATTAAGCCCTTAGCTTCATAAGGAGATGATGGATATACAACAGAAATACCAGGTAAATGAGCAAACCAAGAATGTAAAGATTTACTATGCTGAGGTCCTTGACCCCAACCCTTACCTACAATAGTTCTTATTGTAAGTGGCATTTGACTTTTGCCTCCTGACTTAAAACTCCATAACGCAATCCAATTTACAATCTGATCGAGTGAATAAATCATAAAATCAAATCTTTGGTGTATCAACAAAGGTCGTAGTCCAGCTAAACTCATTCCAGCTCCCATTGCTGTTAGCGCACTTTCAGCTGCAGGTGTATCGAAAACTCTTTTGTCACCAAATCTTTCTTTCAAACCTTTTGTGGAACCATAAATATTGCTAGAAGTACCAACACCAAGTCCATACACAATTACTTTTCTATCAAGCTGCATGGCTTGCATCATTGCTTGTTTTACTGAGTCTGAAAAATTTCTTTTCATATTTCTAATATGGAGCTAATTTTGTGTCTTCTTGATCACTATCAAATAATTTATTTGGAACTGAAAATTTCTTTATGGTTTTTGAAAAAGACTTAACAAAATTTACATTCAAGCTTTTTTCGAAGCTTATAGACTTTTGTTTACGTGCGAAATTAACTGCACTAATGACTTTCGACTCATTAGCTTTTTCAACTTGATTTATTTTTTTTAAACCAAATAAATTAATTAATCTTTTTTTCATTTCTTTAAAAGTGTTTTTGTTCTTCCACTTTGATAATTCATTGTTTCTGTAGCTGTATTCTAAATCATCATTTTCTGGTCCTACATGACCACAAACTCTCATAGTATCAATTTCAACAAAGATTGGTCTGCTATTTTTTCTTACATCAGAAAAGGCGTTATTAATTTTTTTGTAAATTTTTTCGATCTTGTAATCATTAACTTTTAAGTATTTTATATTAAAAGATTTTACTTTTTTTTCAAAGTTCATTGATTTTGTTCTTGTTTTGATATTTGTATGAACTGAAAATCTATTATTTTCACAAATGAATATAATTGGCAAAGAGTGGAGTGAGGCTAAATTTAGTGTTTCGTAAACTATACCTTCTTCCATTCCCCCATCTCCAATTATTGTCATTGTTAAATCTTTATTTTTCTTAAGTTTTTGAGCATAACTGGTACCTAATGCTATTGAAAACATTCCAGATAGTATTGTCCCACTATGAAAATTATTTTTTGAATAAGATAACTCTTGTGATCCCGCTAGGCCAAAATTAGACCCATTTTTTTTTCCGTAAAATTCACTGATCATTTGCTGTAATGGTGATTTTTTAGCCAAATAATATCCGTGAGACCTATGGTGGGAAAGAACATAATCATTTTTTTTCAAAAAGAGTGAGGCGCACGACGCTAATGCCTCTTGTCCTAAGCAAAAATGTATTGGACATCTCATTTTATCTTCTGGATGATAAATCTCTATAAGATATTCTTGAGAAAATTTTATTAAATGATAGATCTTAAAAATTTCTAAAAATTCTTTTTTTTTCATTTATTTTAGTGAAATATTTTTCATTCGTTTAATGTTAAAGTAAAACTCATTTTCGAGAGGATTAATCAACAATTTATTAGTAAATGCAACTTTTAAATCTTGTATAGCCCTTGATATGTCGTAATTAACCTTAAAATTTAATTTTTTCTCAACTTTTTCAGAAGAAATATGATACGAGCGGTTATCATCTGATTGAGATTGTTTAATAACAATGTCTTCTCCTAGTTCTTTCTTAGTTATTTTGGCAATTTCCTCAACTGAATAATTTTTTCCGCCTACATTAAATGTTTCACCATTTATTTTTTCATCCTCTATACTCAATAATAATTGATAAAAACGAACTATATCATCAATATGAATGTTTGGCCTCAGCTGTTTTCCACCAAAAATATTTAAAGATCTATTATGAAATCCGTGATTTGCAAAAATATTTACAATTACATCAAGTCTTTGTCGTGGCGCATAACCACACAATGTTGCTGATCTAACAGTAGTCGTAACAAAATTCTTAGAGGTATATTTTAATAGTATTTTTTCACAGTCAGCCTTAAATTTTGAATAATCTGTCAAAGGCGATAAACTCATATTTTCAGTGACATTTGCCTCTTTTTTAATGCCGTAAACACTTGAAGATGAGGCGTAAATAAATTTTTTTACATTATTTTTTTTTGCAAGAAGAACTAAAGGTTCAAATGGATCTAAATTTATAGACTTGCCCAAAGTTGGATTAAGCTCAAAACTAGGGTCATTAGATATACAAGCTAAGTGAATAACTGTGTCAATATTTTTTAAACATTTTTCAACTAAATTTTTATTTCTTATATCACCTTTAATTATTTCAAGATTTTTATTTCTCGGTAAGACATTTTCTCCATAAATTAGCAGGTCTAAAACTTTTATATAATGACCATCACTTAATAATTGTGGGACTAATTTTGAGCCTAAGTATCCTGCTCCCCCAGTGATTAAAATATTTGACATCTTTAAATTATATAATTTTTATTTTAGTAAGTGTGAAATTGATTTTAAAATTTTATCTTTTGATACTGGCTCTTTATTTCCTATTGTTTCAGTAGATTTTGCTGCAGCAATCGAAGAAAAAAATAAGGAAAAAAAAGTATCAAAGTTTTTGTATTGACATAATGACATAACAGATAAAAATGCGTCTCCCGCTCCAACTTTATCAATTGTTTGCTTAGCGAAAGCTGGACATCTAATAGTTAAATTATCTTTATCAATTGTAAATGCTCCTCTTTTACCTTCAGTCACGCTTAAATAATTTGAATTAATCCTTTTCTTAAATTTTTTTGCTATTTCTATCAAATTTCCTTGTCTTTGATTCATCTCATATCTGAGTTCATTGGCATTAATTACCATACTGTCTATGTTTTTATATTTATTTATAGTGTGTAATCCAATATTTGTAGAATTAATTTGTGCGTTTAAACTAAAGAATATTTTATTTTTCGAAATACATTGTGAAATTTTCTTCGTAATCATGCCATGACCATAATCTGCAACAATAATCACATCAAAATTTTTAATAAGTTTTTTTAATTTATCAATTATCTTAATTTCTTCTTTTTTTTCAACGTAATCATCATTGAGGGAATAAATTCCAAAAATTTTTCTATTGTCTACTCTGTCAATAAAACGTTTTTTTACGATTGTTGGGGATTTTTTTTTCTTTATAAATTCAAATTTTATGTTTTTCTCAGCCTTGTTTTTAATAAATTTATAATATTCAGAATAGTCTTTTTCACCTAAAAGACTTAAAAGTGAAATTTTATTACAAAATGAGCTCAGATGTCTAGCAATAGCTAATGCGCCACCTAAGTACCTTTCTCTGCCAAAATCTTTAAAAACTAGTACTGGTTCTTTTCCAGACTTACCCAACGCCTCACAAAATACATATTCATCTATAATTGCCTCGCCCAGAATTAAAACTTTAATATCTTTGAAATCGTCTATCATATTTTGAATTTTTTCAAAATTGAATTTTTTTTTAATATTTTTTAAATATTTTTTTTGCTCTTCTGAATAATAATCTGCATATCTGTTAAGTAAGTTACTCGAACTAAAAGTTATATTGTCACTAAATTTAATCTTACCTCCAACAGATTTAATTGCTTGTTTTTCTTCAGAAATTTTCCCTGTAAGGTCAGCCTTATCTTTCTTATACTCAACCCCCTTAAAATAAATATTAGGTTTAATGAGTTTTATAATATTCACTGCTGTTGGAAATTTACTTATAAAAACATAATCAATTAACTCAAGAGCTGCTATAGCTTCTGACCTTAAAGTTGTATTAAAATGTGGCCTATTTGGTCCCTTATTTACGAAGCGATCTTCTGTAATTGATACTATTAAGATATCGCCATTTTTTCTCGCTTCCTCAAAGTGCTTGATGTGGCCTATATGTAATAAATCAAAAACGCCGTGACAAAGGACAATTTTTTTATTGGTTTTCCTTAAAATCTTTAGTCTTTTTATTAATTGATCTTGTCTAAGAATTTTTTTTTCTAAATTTAACTTATTCATTTTTGTGAAGTTTAGTGAATTTTTTCTTGGCTTTTTAAAGTATTAATAGTTTTTTTCCAAAATTCTAAGTCTTTTTTTCGCTCATCATTATTAGCAGAACCAACTGGTCTCCAAGCTGAAGGTGTAACACAATCAAAATCATGATCTTTTCTCTTTACATATCTACACCTATGACAAGATCCAATTTTTACATGAGCTAGACAATTAAAAACTTTATCTTCCTCTCCTTTAAGAGATTTGCTAACTAAACCTGGATCTGCAATCAAAGCTTGAGCCATTCCTACCATATCCCCTTGATTATTCTGTATTATTTTATCACACTCCGTTAATGACGTTACGTTCCCTTGAGCGATAACAGGTGTATTCGTCATCTCTTTTAATTTTTTAGAAAAATCCCAGTAAGACCCTCTTTTCATACTTATATACTTTTGTTTAGCTGTTTCGTAAATTCCAGCCGTTACTGAGTAATAATTAAATTTGTTTTGATCTAAATATTTAATTAAATTTTTAATTTTTTCTAAGTTTAGACCATCTTTGTGAAAGTCATCTCCCGTCAGTCTTGCTGCTAAATTATCTACTTTTTCTATTTTATCTAATTTTTCTAATATATTTTTAATAATTCTAAAACGATTTTCCTCATTTCCTCCGTACTTATCTTTTCTTTTGTTCATATGTGGAGATAAAAATTCATGTAGTAAATATCCATGTGCCATATGAATTTCAATAAAATCAAATCCAGCTTTTTTTGCCTCTAAAATTCCAGTTACAAACTCATCTTCAATTTGCTCGATTTCCTCTATAGTCAAAACTTGTGCTTCGATGCCAATGTCTGGAACTATATATTTTGAAGGTCCAACAACACGTTTATTTGAAAGATGTGAGTTTCCTTGTGCGCCAACATGAAAGAGTTGTATGGATGCTAATGCACCTTTTTCTTTAATTGCTGAAGCGAGTTTTCTTAAACCTTCAAAATGTTTTTTTTCTCCGATTCTCATTCCATTTTTTGTGTCTGTTCCTTCTTCAGAAACTGAGACGGCACCGATAGTAACCATTCCTAGATCATTGGCTGCTAAATTGGAAAAAAAACTAATTATGTTATCTGTCACTTGTCCATCTTCATTGGCCTTGTTAATGCTAATAGGAGAGCTTACTGTCCTATTCCTAGCAGACTTATTTCCTATTTTTAGAGGTTTGTTTACAATTTTAAACATTGAAAATTTATACCACTTTTTTTAATTCATTAAAAATCATTTCATTATCTAAACCATCCATACAATTACAATTTTTAAATTTAATATTTAATTTTTTTTTGTGAACGCTACAGAATTTTTTAGTTTTAATAATTTTCGCTTTTTGATATAGTTTAATCTCATCAAAAAAAGTGGGGCCACACAATAATAATAATTCCTTATTAAATAACATTCCCACGTGACTTCCAAGTCCAATTGTAGATATAACAATTTTTGATCTTCTTATGTCTGAAAATAATTTTTTTATATTGTCTCTTCTTTTTTGCCATATTATTTTATAATTTGGAAAAGTTGATTTAATTTTTTTTTCTAATAATAACCATTTTTTTCTTGGATATTGTTTAATACTCCAATCTTGAGGAACTACCCAATTGAAATAAATTACACTTTTGTTTTTTTTCTTTTTGATTTCTTGATTATGAAAAAGTTTAACATTTTTTACTCCAAATTTCTTTGCCAATTTATCAATAATATTAACAGAGCCTATCTTAATATTTTTTGTTCTGTAAATAAATTTTGTTAAAGAAAAACTATTTTTATATTTAGTTTCTTTTAAATTTAAGTCAAAAATTAAACCTGAGTTATCAAGTATTTTATTCGCCTTAAAGGAATTTATAGGTATAAAAGATTTTATTATATCTGAGTGTTCAATCATTGGAAAAAGTTCTTTGTCTGAAACCCAAAAATACTTATTAAATTTTAAGTTCGGAACAAAACTAAGTATTCTTAAAAAATCACCCAAGCCAAATATAGTATTTTTTGAATTGACGAGAATTGTTAAATGTTTTTTTTTCAACTTTTAGTTTACCAATTTATTATCGAAAGTTTTTCTCAAGTTGAATTTTAATTTATCAAAAAATCTAATTTCTAAACTCACTCTTGTAAATTTGCCCAAATTTACATTTCCTCCGTGTATTGTATTAGGGTGATGAATTATAGCTTGACCTACTTTTAGATTAGGTCTTATGAATTTAAATTTCTTTATATAACTTCTTTTAAAAGCCCTAGAAATATATTTATTATTTTTTTTGTAATTACTTAATTTTTTTAAAATCAAATGACTTTTGGGTGCTACTTTCATAGTGTATTTTTTGCCATGTCCTACAAGAGGTATCCATAATGTAAAAAAACTTTTTAAATCTGAACTATAAGCATCAATATGCTCTACTCCTCCATCTTGTTTTTTTTTAGGTCTCACCAATCTAAAACCTGCTGAGTTTATCTTAATCTCTTTTCTTTTCGCTGACCCAACCCAATAAATACAACTTTTGTTATGCCCCCAAAATTCTTGCATCAATAACATTATTTTATTTTTTGTTTTTTTTGAAAAAAATTTCTTCGTATTTATTTTTACGTATCTAGTGCTAGGGTTAACTATTTTAGACCTGATATTTTCTGGAATTTTCTCTTTATGAAAGTTTTTAAAACTATTAATGTTAAATTTTTTACTCCCTAAACAAATCTGATTAACTCTATTAACAACTAGGTCATTAAATTTTTTAATTTCTGATTTACTGAATAATTGAACAGTGCAATAACCATTTTTTATAAAATCTTTTTGAAAATTATTTTTCATACAATTATAATATAATTAATAAATTTATTACTTTAAATATTTAAACCAAGTTTTTGTTGCTAACTTTATACTTTTTTTTGTCCATAAAGGAGCTTGTTTCCAACTATATATATCTCCTAACATTAATTTTACTCCTTTTTCAAAACTCACTTTTGGTTTCCATTTAAGAAGTTTTTTAATTTTCCGAATATCTGCAAATGTAACGTCTGGTTCTCCAGGTCTTTTTGGAATATATATTTTTTTTCCACCCAATATTTTCACTAAATTATTTATTGATTGTGGTTTTCCACAACCTAAATTAAACACCTCTCCTTTTATTCTTGTTGTTGCAGCTTTCAAAAAAGCTGATGTCACATCGGAAATAAAAATAAAATCTCTTTTTTGTTTCCCATTACCCACTATTGTGTAAGGCTTTTTTTCTAATTTTTGTTTTAAAAATACACCAAAAACTGCACCGTAAGCTCCTGTGGTCCTTACTCGATTCCCATAAGAATTAAAAATTCTAATTGAATTCACTGGTAGATTATAAAGTTTCTGCCAATGAAAACATACTTTTTCTCCTAGGTACTTACTTAACGCATATGGATATTGAGGATCAATTTTATGAGTTTCTTTAGTAGGTGTTTTTGCAAGGCCGTAGCATGATGAAGAAGCAGCATAAACAAATTTTTTAACATTAGCAAAACGAGCTGCCTCTAAAACTTTGATTGTTCCATTTATATTAGTTTCCATATAATCTACTGGTCTCTCAATAGATGGAACTATGTCTCCAATTCCTGCGAAGTGGAAAACATAGTCGCAAGATTTAAAAGCTTTATGATTTTTTTTTAGCTTACGAATATCTTGATTATAAAACTTAAAGTTTTTTCTCTTTAGGTTATGAGCAATATTTTTTCTGTGTCCTCCAGAAAAATTATCTATTACTACAACTTTAAATTTTTTCTTTAAAAGCAAGTCTACCATGTGACTACCTATAAATCCTGCTCCACCTGTAACAATTGCCTTCATTATTTATTTAATTTTTTTTTAGATATATTTTTTTTAATGGTTTATAAGCGTAATGTGAATATATTATTCCTTGGTGGAAATAGATTTTTTGGTAAAGCATTATTGGAGAATTTGTCATCTTCTAAAGTTAAAATCTACCTCATTAATAGAGGTAACAAAAAAAATATAAGTAATAAAAATATTCATTTTATTAAGTCTGATAGAAATGATTTCAATAAACTATCAAAAAGTTTAGATGGCATTTATTTTGACGTTGTTTTAGATAATATTGCATATAAAAAAAACTCTGTAGCAAAATTACTAAAAATTTTAAAAAATAATTTTTCCCATTATATTTTAACCAGTTCAGTGATGACTTATTTTGATAAAAGTTTAAATCAAGATGTTGTAGAGCCAAAAAGTTTAAAAAATATTAAAAAATTGTCCTATAAACGTATGAAAAAATTTTACAAGTCAGGTGAAATTAAATATGCATTGAATAAGCTAAAAATTGAAAAATATTTATTTAAAACTAGCTTCAATTTTACAATTTTGAGAATCCATAATGTCGTTGGTCAAAAAGATTTTACAAGCAAAACCTATAATTTTATTAATTTTAATATAATGCAAAATAGTTGGAAAAAAAAACATATTCAGTTTTGTTATGATAAAGATCTCATTTCAATTTTAAAAAAAATAATTTTCAAGAAAAATAAAAAAAGACAGATTTTAAATGTGTGTAATAAAAAGATAGCCTTTTCAAATTTCTTGGACATTTTGAAAAAAAAAAAATTAACCAAAAATAAGCGTCAAATTTTAAAGTTTCCATTTCCAATAAACTCAATTATGAGTAATAAGAAAATTGAAAATTATTTAAACTATAAATTTACTGATCCTAAGTTGGTTGTCCGAAAACTGTAAAATAAGAAGGTTTGAAAAAAGCATAGCTCCGCACTTTGCAAAAATATGACTTTTACAATTTCTATACATTTTATTTTTATAATGGGCTTAATAAATAATCTCTTTTATCAATAGTTGTAGTAAAGTTACCCATTAGAATTTTTAATTTGTTTTTTTGTAAACTAATTATCTTAAAAATTTTTTGCGTGAATGCTCCTGATGAAAATTTATAAGATTGGTCAATTTTCACTTCAAAAGCACCTTGTGTAATATAACCGTCAGAATTTTCCATTTCTTTGCATTTCTTAATAAAAATATCAATTTCTGATTGCGATTTTTTAAAGCCGTCCAACAAAAGTTTCACTCCTTTTAAATATTTAATCTTATCTAAATTGAAATTATCTGAAAATTCTTCGTTATAACAAAAAATATAATCTCCTAGTAAATTTAATTCTTTTTTAACTAATTTATTATTTTTAAATTGTTCAATTAGTATTTTTGGACAGTAAATATTAGTTTGGGAGTTAAATTTTTTTACTAAGTCGTTTTTTAAGCAGCTAAGTTTTTTTTTATCAAATTTGATGACTGTCCACATTATTCGAGTTCCTTTTTTAGGTCATCATACTCTTTCATTTTTCTCTTCATGAAAGCAATGGTTAGCTTTGTTCTTTCACTTATTCCTTTTGGTGTAATAATGTATTGAATGTAGGTAATTTTATTTTTTTTCTTTTTAAAGTTGTTTATTTTTACAAAACCTTTTTCTTTTAAAGCTTTAAGACAATAATTAAGTTTACCTAAGCTAAAACCAAGCTCTTCGGCCATTTCTCTTTGTGATGCATCTGGATTTTTATGAATTTTTCTTAAAACTTCAAAATTATCTTGATGTAATTTTATCTTTTTCATTGTTCAATTTTTGAACAATATATTGTTCAAAGATTGAACAGTAAAGTTAAATTTCAATTATTCTTTTAAGTTAACACTATGATGTGTTGTTATTTGGTTTTTTAACTATATATAGAAAATTTTTTTCAGTGCATAAATCAAGCCAATTGAGCTATTAGTACTGGTCAGCTACACACGTTACCGTGCTTCCACAC
>MDTA01174872.1_pt1 | contig 22812 bp, 21 predicted proteins | sample 811151 | NCBI WGS metagenome assembly MDTA01 (sample SAMN05326648, study PRJNA326480) | marine metagenome | isolation source: seawater | place: Indian Ocean: South | collected 2010
CGCCATGATGTTCGAACGGCGGGGCAACGACGCCGTCGCCGCCGGGGCGGACCTGCTCTACGGCAACCACCGCGAAGGCGCCGTCTATTCGCCGACCCTGGTCGACCGGGTGCCCTTCGATTGCGAACTGGTGCGCGAAGAAACTTTCGGCCCCGTGGTGCCGGTGATCCGCTGCCCCAACGACATCGAAGAGGTCATCAAGATTTCCAACTCGACCGCCTTCGGCCTGTCGTCCGGCGTCTGCACCAACAATATGGAATACATCACCCGCTTCATCGACGGCCTGAAGGTCGGCACGGTGAACGTCTGGGAGGTGCCGGGCTTCCGCATCGAAATGTCGCCCTTCGGCGGGATCAAGGACTCGGGTCTGGGATACAAGGAAGGCGTCATCGAGGCGATGAAGAGCTTCACCAACGTGAAGACCTTCTCCATGCCCTGGCTGAGCTAGGCGCGGTGGTGCCGGGCAGGTTTCCGCCTGCCCGGCCCGACCTTTCCATCGGGTCATCCATTTGCATGCGGTCCCGGACTTCTGTATAAGCGCACTCAGTGCGTATTTGGGGGCGGGCGGCAGCCGGCGGTTCGGGGCGAAAAGTCCGCGCCGCGCCGGCGGGTCGTGAGCGGATAACCTCGAAAGGCGTGTAAGCACGTGGAAACCATCATCAATATCGTCGGCGGCGTGGCGCTCCTGCTTTGGGGCATCCGCATGGTGCGGACCGGCATCACCCGGTCGTTCGGCGCGGGCCTGCGCCATGCCCTGGCCGCCTCGGCGCGCAACCGCGTCACGGGCCTGACCGCCGGGTTCGGCGTCACGGCAATCCTGCAAAGCTCCACCGCGACGGCGCTGATCGTCTCGTCCTTCGCCGGGCAGGGGATGATCGCGGGTGTCGCGGCGCTGGCCATCATGCTGGGCGCCGACGTCGGATCGACGATGATCGTGCAGGCGCTTTCCATGGATTTGGAATGGCTGTCGCCGGTGCTGATCTCGGCGGGCGTGTTTCTCTTCCTTTCCACGGAAAACAGCCGCCGCCGCGCCATCGCGCGGGCCTTCATCGGGCTCGGCCTGATGTTGCTGTCCCTGCGGCTGATCGCCATGGGCTCATTGCCCTTCCGCGAAAGCGAGGCCATGGCTGTCCTGGTCGGCCCGCTGACGCACGAGCCGCTGCTGGCCATCGTCTTTGCGGCCGTCCTGACCTGGGCGTCCCATTCCTCGGTCGCGGTGATCCTGTTGATCATGTCGCTGGCCGGGATGCAGGTGCTGAATACGCAGCTTGCCCTGACCATGGTGCTGGGCGCCAATCTGGGCGGCGCAATGGCGGCGGTGGGATTGACGGCCAAGGCCCTGCCGGCCGTGCGCCGGGTGCCGCTGGGTAACCTGATCATGCGCCTGATCGGCGTCTTCGCTGTCCTGCCGCTGGTCCCCTATGTGCAGCCCTATCTGGCGCATCTGGGCGATGCGCCGGAACGCCTGATCGCCAACTTCCACACGGGCTTCAACCTGGCCCTGGTCGCCGTGTTCCTGCCCGTGCTGGCGCTGATCGACCGGACGGCCCGCGTGATCGCCCCCGACCGTCCGGCGTCGGACGATCCGGGAAGCCCCCGATACCTCGACGAAGGGGCGCTCGACACCCCGTCGGTCGCGTTGACCGGCGCAACCCGCGAGGCGCTGCGCATGGGCGATGCGGTGAAATCCATGCTGACTTCGGCCGGCGATGTGCTGCGGGCCAACGACGCCAATCTCCGCAAATCCGTCGAGGCCCAGGACGACGGGGTCGACCGCCTGCACGAAGCGATCAAGCTCTACCTCACCCGCCTGACCGAGGAAGAATTGGACAAGGCGGAAAGCCAGCGCAGCATCGAAATCCTCAGCTTCACGACCAACCTGGAACACGTCGGCGACATCATCGACAAGAACCTGATGGAATTGGCGGGCAAGAAGATCAAAGGCCACATCAGCTTTTCCGAGGAAGGCCAGGCCGAACTGGAGGATTTCCACGATCGCATTCTGCAGAACCTTGATCTGGCCCTGCACGTCTTCGTCTCCGGCGACGAGGACACGGCCCGCAGGCTGTTGCACGAGAAGACGGAAATCCGGGACCTGGAACGCCGCTACGTCGAAAACCATTTCCTGCGTCTGGGCGAACGCCGCCCCGACACGCTGGATTCAAGCTCTCTGCACCTGGACGTGCTGCGCGACCTGAAACGGGTCAACAGTCACCTGACCTCGGTCGCCTATCCGATCCTGGAGCGGGCCGGGGCGTTGATCGACAGCCGCCTGATCGATGAGCCGGAAGAAGCCGTGGAACGGCGCCTGCCGCTGGGCGCCCGGCCAAGCCGCGAAGACGGCTGAGCCCGATCCGGCGCTTACTTGCCTGACAGCCCGCGAAGGCGTTCCGTGCGCCGCCGCAACAGTTCCAGCGTCGTCAGCAGCGCCATCGAGAACACGATCAGGATCGTCGCCGCCGCCAGGATGGCGGGAGAGATCTGTTCGCGGATGCCGTTCCACATCTGAAGCGGAATGGTCTGCTGGTCGTAGGAGGCGATGAACAGCACGACCACGACTTCGTCGAACGACGTGACGAAGGCGAACAGCGCCCCCGAAATCACGCCCGGCAGGATCAGCGGCAGGATCACCTTGCGGAAGGTCTCGACGGGCGTGGCGCCCAGGCTGGCCGCCGCATGGATCAGGGACCGGTCAAAACCGACCAGGGTCGCCGTCACCGTGATGATGACGAAGGGAATGCCCAGCATGGCATGGGCCAGAACGATGCCGATGTAGGTATGGGCCAATCCCGCCTTCGAATAGAAAAAGAACAGCCCCGTCGCGGAGATGATCATCGGTACGATCATCGGCGAGATCAGCAGCGCCATGATCGCCCGGCGGAACGGCATTTCCGGCCGCGACAGGCCGAGCGCCGCGAGAGTGCCTAAGGTCGTCGCTACCAGGGTCGAGGCGATGCCGATCAGGAACGAGTTCTTGGCCGCGTGCAGCCATTGCGAATTGGCCCAGGCGTCCAGCCACCAGGCCGTATCGCGGGCGGCCTCCGGCGCCGTCATGCCGTAAGTTAGTAGGCGGTCGTACCAGCGCAGCGAGAACCCGTCCGGGTCCAGGGACAACATCTCACGGGTGAAGGTGAAATAGGGCTCGGCATTGAACGACAACGGCAGGATCACGATGATCGGCGCGATCAGGAAGACGAAGACGGCCGCGCAGAACAGCAGATAGAACCGGCGCCAGATGCGTTCGAACAAGGTCGCGTGCGGGGGTAGGGCCATGGCGTGTTTCCTTCCCTCCGTCTCAACCGAGCTTCATGTTGTCGACGCCGACCAGCCGGTCATAAAGCCAATAGAGCAGCAACACGCCGCCCAACAGCAAGGCCCCCAGCGCCGCCGCCAACCCCCAGTTGAGGGACTGCAGCATGTGGAAGGCGATCTGATTGGAGATCAGTTGCCCCGACGATCCGCCGACCAGGGCGGGCGTGATGTAGTAGCCGACGCTGATGATGAAGACCAACAGCACACCGGCGCCGATGCCGGGGATGGTCTGCGGGAAATAGACCCGGACGAAGGCGGTGATCGGGCCGGCGCCCAACGACCGCGCGGCGCGGACGAAATCCTTGGGCACGGTCTTCATCACCGAATAGAGCGGCAGGATCATGAACGGCAGCATGATATGGGTCATGGCGATGACCGTCCCGGCCTGGTTGTACATCAGCTGTATCCGCCCATCGTCGCCGACGATACCGATCCAGACCATCAGGTCGTTCAACACCCCCTGGCTCTGCAACAGCGTGATCCAGGACGTCGTTCGGACCAGCAGCGACGTCCAGAACGGCAGCAGCACCAGAACCATCAGCAGGTTGGAAACCTTCAGCGGCAAATTGGCCAGCAGATGCGCCACCGGATAGCCGAGCAACAGGCACAGCCCGGCGATCAGGGCCGAGAGCAACAGCGTGCGCTGAAACAACAGGCCGTAGATGCGCCGCTCCTCGGGTGCCCGGACAAGGTCGCCCTGGGCGTCGTAGCCCAGGTCCAGGGCCGAGGCGTAGAACGACAGGGTATGGCGGTGGGCGGCGCGCTCCATCACCGTCCAGAGATGCAGGTCGTCCCAATCCGGTTTGAGGGCGAGCAGCTTTTCCTTATAGGGCGGGCCGTCGATCTTACGCAGGCGCCGAGCCGTCGATTTGAACAGGCTGGTCGACCCGGCTTTCTCGTAATTCACCCGCGTGCCGACCTGGGCATGGGTGCGGTTCTTGCGCGCGTCCTTTAGGTCCAGGACCAGTGCCTCGAAGGCGTCTTCCCCGGGGACTTCCGTCACCGGGTTTGCCATCAGATAAGCCGACAGACGGGGCATGTTGTCGGCGAAGACGGGGCTGTAGACGCTGAGATACAGCATCTGCCCGATCGGCACGGCGAAGGTCACCACCACGAACAGAAGCAGCGGCAGGACGAGCACGACCGCCTTCAACTTCGCCCGCCGGGTCGCCCGGGCAAGCGCCGCTTTCAACGGCGTGCCGTCGCCGGTGGTCAGCAGCCCGGCCGCCGCGTCGCTGGTGCCGTCCATCGCCACGGTCAGTTGGCGGCGATCCAGGCGTTGAACCGTTCGTTCAATTCGGAATCCCGGTCGGCCCAGAATTCGAAGTTATTGACCAGGGCATTCTTCATATTGGCCTCGGCCGTCGGCATATGCGGGCTCATGCGGGTCTTGCCGTCCTGATAAAGGCCGACCAGTTCGCCCGAGGATTTTCGTGCCGGGCCATAGGCGATGTACTTGGCCTGATCGGCCAGCGGCTTGGTGCCCGTGGCGAACTTGATGAAATCCAGGGCCAGGTCCTTGTTGGGCGCACCCCGCGGAATGACGAACAGATCGAAATCCAAAATCTGGCCGTCCCAGACGATTTCGAAGGGTTTGTCCTCGCCGATGGCGGCATTGAAGATGCGGCCGTTGTAGGCCGTGGTCATGATGACCTCGCCGTCGGCCAGCAGCTGCGGCGGCTGGGCGCCCGCTTCCCACCAGACGACGTCGTTCTTGATGGTGTCCAGCTTGGCGAAGGCGCGCTTCACCCCGGCGGGCGTGCCCAGCATCTTGTAGACCTCGGCCGCCGGCACACCATCGGCCATCAACGCCATTTCCAGGTTCGGCTTGGCCCCCTTGCGCAGGCCCCGCTTGCCGGGAAATTTCTTAACGTCGAACAGATCGGCGATGGAGGTCGGCTTGGCGCCTTTGAATTTGGATGCGTCATAGGCCAGCACCGTCGACCAGACAATATTGGCGACGGCGCAATCGGTCAGGCCGCCGTCGATGAAGTCTTCCGTCGCGGGGGTGCCGTCGGGGGCGGGCGGCAGGACGGCGGGGTCGATCAATTCCAACAGACCTTCGTCGCAATAACGGACGGCATCGGAATATTCGACGTCGGCAACGTCGATGGACACGTTGCCCGCCTTGACCTGCGCCTTGATGGGGGCGGCGGGGTTCGGTGCGTCGACGGATTTGATCTTATGGCCGGTCTTGGCCATCCAGGGTTTCTGATAGGCCTCGACCTGGCTCTTGGTATAAGCCCCGCCCCAGGACACCACGGTGATCTCGCCTGCCTGGGCGGTCGTCCCCGCCAGCACAAGGCCCGCGCAAAGGGCGGCGGCGGCGATCGGTTTGATGGTCGTCATGGTCTTCCTCTCCTATATGGTCGGTTCGGTATGTCGTCTATTCGTCGTCAATGGGTTCAGTCGTCGATGGGGTCGAGCGCGCGGCAATCGGCGGCCTGCCAGCCGACGGCGGTCTCGTCCCCTTTTTTCAAGGGGCATCGGTTGCCGTCGTTGCGCAGCTTGACCACGAAGTCGTCGCGCCCGGCGACGGTCATGCGAATGCGGATGTGGTCGCCCAGATAGATCAATTCCTCGACCCGCGCGGGCAGGCGGTTGGGAATCTCGCCGCCATCGCCGTCCTGGGCCGCCAGAACCACCCGTTCCGGGCGGATCGACAATGTCGCGCGGCTGCCCGCACCCGCGACGTTGACGGCCAGCGCCGAAACCGTGCCGCCGCCGTCCAGGTCGACGCGGCATTCATCGCCCGAAACGTCTGTGACGGTCCCGGACAGCCGGTTGTTCTCGCCGATGAACTGAGCGACGAAGGAATTGGCGGGGTTTTCGTAAAGTTCATCCGGGGTCGATAGCTGCTGAACGATGCCCTTGTCGAACACGCAGATGCGGTCGGCCATGGTCAGGGCTTCGGACTGGTCATGCGTGACGTAGACCACGGTGACGCCCAGGTTGGCGTGGATATGTTTGATTTCGTACTGCATCTGCTCGCGCAGCTGCTTGTCCAGCGCCCCCAGCGGTTCGTCCATCAGGATCAGCGCCGGATCGAAGACCAGCGCGCGGGCGACGGCGACGCGCTGCTGCTGGCCGCCGGACAGCTGCGCCGGGCGGCGGTTCCCGAAATCGGGCAGTTCGACCATCTCCAGCGCGCGGGCGACCTTGGCCTCGATCTCGGCCCGGGGTGTCTTGCGGACGCTTAGGGGAAAGGCCAGGTTTTCCGCCACGGTCATATGCGGGAACAGGGCGTAGTTCTGAAACACCATGCCGATGCCGCGTTTGTGCGGCGGTACGTTGTTGATCGGCTGATCGTTCAGGAATATCTCGCCGTGGGTTGCCGGCTCGAACCCGGCCAGCATCATCAGGGTTGTCGTCTTGCCCGATCCGGACGGGCCCAGCATGGTCAGAAATTCGCCCGGCGCGATGTCCAGGTTCAGGCCGTCGACCACCAGAGTCTCGCCGTCGTAGCTTTTTTGGACGTTGTCAAAGCGAACGCCAGCGCCCGCAACGGCCGAAGGGCCGGGGGCGGGGGCATGGTCGGAGGTCTGTTCGTTGCCGCGCTGGATATTCACGATGGATCCGAGCGGTCCTGTTCCCTGGTCACGTTATTGCCTGCCGTGCTTTCCGCCAGGGTAGAGGACCGGTCCCCATGCCGCAACCGCCGCACCGGGAAAACCCGGACAAATGCCGGAAATCCGCGGCTTCCGCGTTGACAAAGCCCCGGATATCCCTATATTGCGCCCCTTCATTCCCGGGAACGTGGATGTTTGCCGCCTATCGGGCGCATCCCGCCCCCTTCGGACGCCCCTCGGGGCCAGGGAGGGACCAAGGCCTACCGGGACAACGTAGACCGCCGCGGCAACGGAAAACCGGCCGCCGGCAAAGCAACAAGGACGTACAGTCATGTCGAAGCGCATCGCCTCGAAATACAAGATCAACCGCCGTTTGGGCGAAAACCTCTGGGGTCGCCCGAAAAGCCCCGTCAACTCCCGCGAATACGGCCCCGGCCAGCACGGCCAGCGGCGCAAGAAGCCGTCGGACTTCGGCATTCAGCTGATGGCCAAGCAGAAGTTGAAGGGCTACTACGGCAACATCTCGGAAAAGCAGTTCCGCCGTTATTACGCCGAGGCTTCCCGCCGCAAGGGCGATACCTCGGAAAACCTGATCGGCCTGCTGGAGCGCCGCCTGGACGCCGTCGTCTACCGCATGAAATTCGTGCCGACCGTGTTCTCCGCCCGTCAGTTTGTCAACCACGGCCACGTCAAGGTCAACGGCAAGAAGGTCAACATCCCGTCCTATCAGGTCCGCGAAGGCGACGTCATCGAGGTCAAGGACAAGTCCCGTGAAATGCCGCTGGTGCTGCTGGCCGTCGAATCGGCCGAGCGCGACATCCCGGATTACATGGACGTGAACCACAAGCAGATGGCCGGCACCTTCCTGCGTACGCCGAAACTGGCCGACGTGCCGTACCCGGTGCAGATGGAACCGAACCTGGTCATCGAATTCTATTCCCGCTAAGGGACGTTCGAGCCGAACACCGCCGCGGTTTGCTTCGCGGCCGAAAAGGGGCACCATTCGGTGCCCCTTTTTTGTTGCCCGGAGACCGCTATGACCCCGACCGAAATCGTCGAAAGCTTCTACGCCGACGTCTGGAACCGCCGCGACTACGATCAGGCGCGGCGGATCATCGCGGAGGACTTCAAATTCCGGGGCTCCCTCGACGACGAACGGTCGGGGGTCGAGGGCTTCATCGATTACAACAAGGGCGTTCACGCGGCCCTCGGCGATTACACCTGCACGATCCGGGACATGGTCGTCTCGGACGACCGTGTCGCAGCCCAGATGTATTTCGAAGGGGTGCACCGGGGAGACTTCTTCGGCGTGCCGGCGACCGGCAAGCGTCTGGGCTGGATGGGCGCCGCGTTCTTCGAGGTCGCGGGCGGCCAGATTCAAAGTCTCTGGGTGCTGGGGGATATCGACGGTCTCAAACGGCAGTTGGGGCTGACCGACAGCGCCTGGACCTGAAAGATCGAAGATGTTCCCGTGCCGGGCCCGCCATCCCCAAGGAGCAAACGAAAAGGGGAGGCGGGCCGGGTCGGGGGGACTTCAAAAGGGCGTCAGGCCGCCGCCGCGTCGTTGGCGGGCACCTGGCGGATCATGTGGTCGAAGGCCGAAAGAGCCGCCTTGGCACCGTCGCCCATGGCGATGATGATCTGCTTGTGCGGCGTCGTCGTGGCATCGCCCGCGGCGAACACACCCGGAATCGAGGTTTCGCCCCGGTCGTTGACGATGATCTCGCCGCGTTCGGTCAGATCGATGGTGCCTTTCAGCCATTCCGTATTGGGGACCAGGCCAATCTGCACGAACACGCCGTCCAGGTCGATGCGATGGATTTCGTCGGTGTTCCGGTCCTTGTAGTCCAGGCCGGTCACCTTGGCGCCGTCGCCGATCACTTCCGTGGTCTGGGCGGACACAATGATCTCGACGTTCGCAAGCGAGCTCAGCTTGTTCTGCAGCACCGCGTCGGCCCGCAGCTGTCCGTCGAATTCGATCAGCGTGACGTGGCCGACGATCCCGGCCAGGTCGATGGCCGCCTCGACGCCCGAGTTGCCGCCGCCGATGACCGCGACGCGCTTGCCCTTGAACAGGGGGCCGTCGCAGTGCGGGCAGTAGGCGACGCCGCGGTTGCGGTACTCGTCTTCGCCCGGCACGTTCATCTGCCGCCAGCGGGCCCCGGTGCTGATCACCAGGGTCTTGGATTTCAGCGTTGCGCCGTTTTCCAGAATGATCGTGTGATCTCCGCCCGCCGTCGTCGCCGGGACCAATTCCTTGGCGCGCTGCAGGTTCATGATGTCGACGTCGTATTCCTTGACGTGGGTCTCCAGGGCGGCGGCCAGTTCCGGGCCTTCCGTATGGGGCACGGAGATCAGGTTCTCGATGGCCATGGTGTCGAGCACCTGGCCGCCGAAACGTTCCGCCGCGATGCCCGTGCGGATGCCCTTGCGTGCGGCATAGATCGCCGCCGCCGCGCCGGCCGGGCCGCCGCCGACGATCAGCATGTCGAACGGGTCTTTCTCGGCGAGGGCCTCGGCGATGCGGGCCCCGGCGTTGGTGTCCAACTTGGCCAGGATCTGTTCCAGTTCCTGGCGGCCCTGGGCGAAGGGCTCGCCGTTCAGATAGACCGAAGGCACGGCCATGACCTGGCGTTCATCGACTTCGGCCTTGAACAGGGAGCCGTCGATGGCGGTATGGGTCACGTTCGGGTTGAACACGGCCATGATGTTCAAGGCCTGCACCACGTCGGGGCAGTTCTGGCAGGACAGCGAGAAATAGGTTTCGAAGTGGAAGTCGCCGTTCAGCGCCTTGACCTGATCGAGAACCGCGTCCTCGACCTTGGGGGGGTGGCCGCCGGAATGCAGCAGCGCCAGCACCAACGAGGTGAATTCATGGCCCAGCGGGATGCCGGCGAAGCGCGCACCGGTTTCTTCGCCGTCCCGCAGGATGGTGAAGGACGGCACGCGGGCGTCGGTCTCGTCGCCATCGGCCTTGCGCCAGGACACCTTGTCGGAAAGCTGGGCGATATCAGCCAGCAGGCTTTCCATCTCGCGCGACGCTTTTTCGCCGTCCAGGGAGGCGACGAGTTCGATGGGCTGGCGCAGGTTTTCCAGGTAGCCTTTCAATTGCGACTTCAGGGTATCGTCCAACATGGTCTTTTTCCTTATGGGCGGCGTGGGGAGGGCGAAAGAAGGGGGGCGAGAGGGGCGCGCCGGGGTAAGTCAGCGCGCCCGCTCGTCGCAGGTCGTCCGGTCGCTTAGATCTTGCCGACCAGCTGCAGGGACGGGGCGAGGGTTTCTTCGCCTTCTTCCCATTTGGCCGGGCAGACTTCGTCCGGGTGGGCGCGCACGTACTGGGCGGCCTTGACCTTGCGGAGAAGTTCCTCGGCATTCCGGCCGACGCCTTCGGAGGTGATTTCCATGATCTGGATGACACCGTCCGGATCGACGACGAAGGTGCCCCGATCGGCAAGGCCCTGGCCTTCGCGCATCACATCGAAGTTGCGCGTGATCGTACCGGTCGGATCGCCGACCATGGCGAACTTGATCTTGCCGATGGCGTCCGAGGTGTCGTGCCAGGCCTTGTGCGAGAAATGGGTGTCGGTCGAGACGCTGAAGATTTCCACGCCCATGGCCTGGAAGGCGTCGTAGTTTTCGGCCAGGTCTTCCAATTCCGTCGGGCAGACGAAGGTGAAATCGGCCGGGTAGAAGAAGAACACACCCCATTTGCCGGCCACGTCCGCCTCGGAGACGGTGACGAACTTACCGTCTTTGTAAGCTTCGGCCTTGAAGGGTTTCATTTCGGTGTTGATGACAGACATAACGGCTCCGTTTTCTTGCTGTTAGGTGTGGGGTTGTTGACGCCCCTTAGATAGCAAGATGATAATGACTCTTAAAATGAATTTAATAGTTTCTTTTAATCGATAAAATCACTTTCAGAAAAACTGATTTATAATTTTATCGAATTATGAGTGCCTATCGCTCGGCGGCGCGGCATGCGGCGGGAACGTGCCCCGAGGCGCGGGACCGGGCCGTGGGGCGCGGTTTCCGGGGAGTTCTCCGTGGGGCGACGCAGGGCGCAGGCAAACAAAAAGGGCCCCGAAAACGGGACCCGAAACGGAGAAAGGACCGTCGCGCGGACGGCCCTTCCCTCAAGCCCCTCCCTGGAAACTCGGGGGCCTCGTTTTTATGGGGTTTCGAAAAACCCGACAAATAGAACGAAATTCAGGCGGCGTTTTCAACGCCTTTTTCGTCAAAAAGCTGCTTCAGCTCACCGGTTTCGTACATTTCCCGGATGATGTCGCAGCCGCCGACGAATTCGCCCTTCACGTAGAGCTGCGGGATCGTCGGCCAGTTCGTGTAGGCCTTGATGCCTTCACGGACGTCCATGTCGTCCAGGACGTTGACGCCCTTGAACTTCACACCCATGACGCTGAGCGCCTGGACCACCGCGGCGGAGAATCCGCATTGCGGGAACATGGGCGTGCCCTTCATGAACAGCACCACGTCGTTGTCGTCCACTTCCTGTTTGATTTGGGCGAAAACCGGATTCTCGCTCATCTTTGCTTTCCTTGTCCTTGTGGGGGGCTTTGGCGGCCCGGCCAGTCTGCGCGTCGGCCTGAACGCCGGGGCTTAGTCCTGGGGGGGCGATGTCTGCAGCGCCAAGGCGTGCAGTTCGTTCCCCATGCGCCCCTGCAGCGCCTGATAGACCATCTGGTGTTGCTGGACCCGGGATTTGCCGCGAAAGGCCTCCGCCACGACGACCGCCAGATAGTGGTCGCCGTCGCCACGCAGGTCTTCGATGGTCACGTCCGAGCCGGGAATTCCTTCCCGGATCAGGTTTTCGATGTCACCTGCGGCCATGGCCATGGCGTATTCCCCAAGTTCAGCTGTTGTTGGAAGAAGATATGGCCCGCCGAGGGCCGAAGGTCAACCGTCCGTATGGCCTGTATCTACCCGGAAACCGGCGGCCGGAACGATCACGGCGCCGCCATATAGGCGGGCATCCAGGATTCGTGGATTTCCCGAAGCTCACCCAGGTCCAGGCTCGCGTGCTTGACCAGGTCCAAATTACCGCCGTTGCAGATGCCCAGCATCGTTGCCGGCACGCCCATGTCGCGGGCGGCGGTGGTCAGGCTGGTCATATGTTCCGTGGTGACGATGTAGCGGGCCTGGTCCTCTCCGAACAGGAAGGGGATCAGGTCGATCCCTTCCGGCAGGGTGATTTCAGCCCCCATGTTCCCGGCCAGGGCCATTTCCGCCAAGGCGACCAGCAGGCCGCCGTCGGAGACATCGTGGCAGGCCTTGATCGCGCCGCTATGGATCAGGGAGCGCACGAGATCGCCGTTCTTATGTTCCGCCGACAGGTTCACATGCGGCGCCGGACCCTCTTCGCGGCCCTCGATTTCGCGCAGGTAAATCGACTGGCCCAGGTGGCCTTTGGTCTCGCCGATCAGCACGATGGCGTCGAACTTATCGGTCAGGCCCATGCCGACGCGTTTGTCGGCGTCGCCCAACAGGCCAACACCGCCGATGGTCGGGGTCGGCGGAATGCCCTTGCCGTTGGTTTCGTTGTACAGCGACACGTTGCCCGAGACGACGGGGAAGTCCAGCGCGTAGCAGGCTTCGCGGATGCCGTCGATGCAGCCGACGAACTGGCCCATGATCTCGGGCCGTTCCGGATTGCCGAAGTTCATGTTGTCGGTGACGGCGATGGGCCTGGCGCCGACGGCGGTCAGGTTGCGCCAGGCTTCGGCGACGGCCTGGCGGCCGCCTTCGACGGGATCAGCCTGGCAATAGCGCGGCGTGCAGTCGGAGGTCACGGCCAGCGCCTTCTTGGTGCCGTGCACCCGCACGACCCCGGCGTCGCCGCCGGGCCGTCCGATCGTGTCGCCCATGACCATGTGATCGTACTGTTCCCAGATCCAGCGTTTGGACGCCAGATGCGGGCAGCCCATCAGCGTCTTCAGGGCATCCAGGGGGGCGATGTCTTTCTTCAGGTCGGCCGAGGTCACCTCGGCCTGTTTCGGCGTCGGCACCCAGGGCCGGTCGTATTCCGGGCTGGCGAGGGCCAGCGGGTCGATCGGCAGGTCGGCGACGATCTCGCCCTTGTGGCGCAGGACCATATGGCCCGTGTCGGTCAGGTGGCCGACCACGGCGAAGTCCAATTCCCACTTTTCGAAGATCTTGCGGGCGTCGTCCTCGCGGCCGGGCTTGAGGACCATCAGCATGCGTTCCTGGCTTTCCGAGAGCATCATCTCGTAGGCCGTCATGCCTTCCTCGCGCTGCGGCACGTGATCCAAATCCAATTCGACCCCGGTGCCGCCCTTGGACGCCATTTCGAAGCTGGAAGACGTCAGGCCGGCCGCCCCCATGTCCTGAATGGCGACGATCATGTCCGTCGCCATCAATTCCATGCAGGCCTCGATCAGCAGTTTTTCCGTGAACGGGTCACCGACCTGCACGGTCGGGCGCTTTTCTTCGGAATCGTCCGTGAATTCGGCCGAGGCCATGGTCGCGCCGTGGATGCCGTCGCGCCCGGTCTTCGATCCCACGTAGACGATGGGATTGCCGACGCCGGTCGCCGCCGAATAGAAAATCTTGTCCTGATCGGCGATGCCCACGGTCATCGCGTTGACCAGGATGTTGCCGTTATAGCCTTCGTGGAATTCGCATTCGCCGCCGACCGTCGGCACGCCGACGCAGTTGCCGTAACCGCCGACACCGGCGACCACGCCGCTGACCAGATGGCGGGTCTTGGGGTGATCGGGCGAACCGAAGCGCAGCGCGTTCAGGTTGGCCACCGGGCGCGCCCCCATGGTGAAGACGTCGCGCAGGATGCCGCCGACGCCGGTCGCCGCCCCCTGATAGGGTTCGATGAAGCTCGGGTGGTTGTGGCTTTCCATCTTGAACACGGCGGCCTGGCCGTCGTCGATGTCGATCACGCCCGCGTTCTCGCCGGGGCCGCATATCACGCGCTTGCCCTCGGTCGGCAGGGTCTTCAGCCATTTCTTCGACGATTTGTAGGAGCAATGCTCCGACCACATGACGGAAAAGATGCCCAGTTCCGTCAGGTTCGGCGCGCGGCCCAGGATTTCCAGCACCTTTTCGTATTCGTCGGGGCTGAGGCCATGCTCGGCGACGATCTCGGGTGTGATTTCCGGGGATTTCGCGGCGGGATTTTCGGGTGCGTCCATGGGGGCACTTCTTAGCATTTCCGGGGCGTTTGGCAACGTTTTATCGGCGTTTTTGCCGGTCGTGGACCGGGAAACGGCACCTCGGGCGCCGCCGGTCAATGCCAGGGCCGCTTGACCCCGCCGCGCCCGGGTCGCCGCAACCTGATTTTCGGTGCGCGCCCGGTGTCCGAAGGATCGCCGTCCGCGCCGTTCGTATCGTCGTCATCCTTGCGGCCCCAGGGCGCTGCGGGCCGGCCGCCCGGTTGGCGGGCATGGGCGGGGCGCGGGCGGCGGGGGGCACCTTTTCCCCGGCCGCCGACGCCGTTGAACAGGGGCACGTCCTTGTGCTTGAAGAACGGCACCAGGACCATGCCCGCGACGGCCCCGCCGACGTGGGCCCAGAAGGCGACGCCGCCGCCGGTTCCCGGGTCCATCGCGCCGTTGACGACCTGCAGCCCGATCCAGAAGGCCAAGGCGATCCAGGCCGGGATCGGCACGATCTTCACGAAGATGAATATCCAGATCAGAACGTTGATATAGGCCTTGGGGTGCAACAGCAGATAGGCCCCGATGACGCCTGAGATCGCGCCCGACGCGCCGACCAGCGGCACCGTCGACGAGGTGTCGATCAGCATATGGGCCATCACCGCCGCCAGGCCGCAGAGCAGATAGAAGATCAGGAATTTCACATGGCCCATGGCGTCCTCGACGTTGTCGCCGAGAATCCAGAGGTAGAGCATGTTGCCGATCAGGTGCATCGGGCCGCCATGCATGAACATAGAGGTCAGCAAGGTCGCCTCGGCCGGGACCCAGACCAGTTCCGGCGGCAGTTGCCGTTCGCCGAAAACCACGGCCGGAATGGTGCCCAGCGCGAAGACCGCTTCCTGCGCCCGCTGCGGATCGAGAGACGCCTGCCACAAGAAGACGATGGTACAGACCGCGATGATCCCGACCGTGACATATTGAAAGGGAATGCGGTTCCGGGGATTGGAATCGTACAGCGGCAAAAGCATGGGGCGGGTCTCGCAGGGGCCGGTCAGGCAGTGTCAGAGGAATGAGATGCGCCCGTCATCGGCTCGGGCCGCCGCCGGAACGTATCTTTTCTACCCGGCGATTATGGCGGAAGGCAGGCGGAGGGGCCAGGGGCGGGCCCGCAACCCGGGAGGCGGATTGTTTTCGTACCGATTCCTGTTGTCCCGTGCGTGCTCAGGATTGTATACAATGTGCCGCTATATTCACGCGGCCCGCCGAAGCGCTTCGAAGGGCGCTTTCGGCCGAAAGGCCGCGAAAACTGGGAGAAATGATCCAATGCCCGATATCCTGCGCACCCCCGTGACCGACACCTCGGCCTGGCGTCCCGCCGATTTTCCGAACCCGGACGCCTGGACCCTGACCCTCACCGCCGGTCAGATCGCCGAGGTCGAAACGGCGCTGGCCACGATCAAGGCCAAGGGCGTGGACGGCCCCGGGTTCTCGCGCGACGAATTTCCGCTGCCCGGCCTGGGCCCGGTGCTCGACGAGGTCTATGACGAAATCCAGTACGGCCGGGGCTTCCAGGTCATTCGCGGCCTGACGCCGGACCGTTATGCCTTGGACGATCTGAGAATGATGCTCTGGGGCCTGGGCCAATATCTCGGCACCGGCATCATCCAGAACAAGCAGGGCGAGTTGATCGGCTCGGTCATGGACCACGGCGAAGCGGCCAAGGGCACCGATCCCTATCTATCGGGCGTGCGGTTCTATCGCACCTCCCTGGACCTTCCGCCGCATACGGACAGCTGCGACGTGGTCGGCCTGATGTGTGTGCGCAAGGCCAGGACGGGCGGCGAAAGCTCCGTCGTCTCGGCGACCGCCATGTACAACGAAATCCTCAAGACCCGGCCCGACCTGATCGAACCGCTCTGCGATGGCTTCCACGTCGACATTTCGGCCAAGACCGGCAACATGACCGATATCACGACCCAGCGCGTGCCCGTCTTCGCCTATCACGAAGGGCTGATTTCCTGCCGCTATAACAAGCGTCAGCTGGAACTGGGCGCCGAGAAGGCCGGACATCCGTTGACGCCCAAGCAGCAGGAAGCCATCGATTATTTCCGCGACCTGTCCCTGCGCCCGGACATGAAACTGGTGATGGATCTGGAGCCCGGCGATTTCCAGATTCTCAACAACCGGACGACCCTGCACGCCCGCGAAGAGTTCCATGATCACGAGGAAGCCGACCGCAAGCGTCTGCTGCTGCGCATCTGGATGATCACGCCGGAAGGCCGCCCGGTCGCGCCGGAAATGCTCAACCTGTTGAATACCGGTCCGCGCGGCGGCGTCGCGGCCACCGGCTGATCGGGCCGAAAACAAGGATACCATGATGAAGGACGGCGTGACGGCCTCGGCGACCCGGGGTGCGACGGCAATTCTGGCGGACTTCGCCGCCGGGCTGGAATTCGACGATCTGCCGAAAGAGGTTGTCGACCACCTGAAGATGGCGGCACTCGACGGGCTCGGCTGCTGCCTCAATGGGGCCACCCTGCCGTGGACCCAGATGCTCGCCGAACTGGTCGATCACGACGGCGGCACGCCCGAGGCGTCGTTGATCGGCATGCTGCGCATGGTGCCGGTGGCCAACGCGGTGCTGGTCAATTCCACGGCCGGCCATGCCTTCGAAATGGACGACATCCATAAGGACGCCATCACCCATCCCAATTCCATCGCGGTGCCGGTGGCCTTGAACGTCGGCGAACGCCTGATGGGTACCCACCACAAAAGCGTGTCGGGCGCCCAGGTCCTGACGGCCATGGCCGCCGGGTACGAGGTCGCCTGCCGCGTGGGCGCCGCCGCCGGCACGGACCTGCTGCTGCGCGGCTTCCATCCGCAAGGCACGGTCGGCCCGTTGGTCGCCGCCGCCACGGCGGGCCGCATGTTGGACCTGGACGCCGGTCAGATGGCCCATGCGCTGGGCATCGCCGGATCGCTGGGTGCCGGGCTGATGGCGGCCCAGGAAGGGGCCATGGTCAAACGCCTGCATTCGGGGCGCGCCGCCGAAGCCGGCGTGCGCGCCGCCGACCTGGCGGCCAAGGGCTTCACCGGCATCTCCGACATGGTCGAGGCCGAATACGGCGGCTTCCTGACGGCCTTGGCCGGGACCGACGAAAACCTCGCCCGCGCGACCCGCGGCCTGATGCCCGGCGACGATATGGTCTGGGAAATTCTCGAGACCGGCTACAAGCCGCATGCCATGGTCACCAGCATCCATTGCGCGCTGGACGCCTTGAAGGCGATCATCGACGCCAACGGCCTGAAGGCCGGCGACATCGCCGCGATCAAGGCCCACGTCAGCAAGCCGACCTATGTCCATTGCGCCTGGCCCTATAAGGCTCAAGGCATCACGGCGGCCCAGATGAACATCTATTACGGCCTGGCGATGATCGCCCTGGACGGCGAGACCTTCACGCCTCAGTTCACGGAAGACCGCATCAAGGACCCGTCGGTTCTATCGTATATCGAGCGCATTTCCGCCGAGATTGACCCTGCCATCGAGGCCGAGGGCCCGACGTCCCGCCACAAGGCGCGGATCACCGTCGAGACGACCGACGGCCGAACCCTGGAACATACCGAAAGCGTGCGCCGCGGCAGCCCGGAGAACCCGGTGTCGGAGGCCGATCTCCTGCGCAAGTTCGATGCCCTGGCGGGGCCGGTCCTGGGCGATGAGAAGGTCGCCAAGGTGAAGGACTTCGTCGCCAATTTGGACAAGGCCGAGGATTTCCGGCCCCTGATGTGCCTGCTGACCGCCTGACCGCCTTACCGCCAGCGCCCTGGCCATGGCGGGCCGGACCTATTTGATGTACCATCTTCGGCCTGTGCACGAGGGATGACCTGCAATCACGGGAGTCCAGGCCATGACCGAAGACCGCCGCGCCGCACGGCGTTTCGATATCAGCGAACTCATTTTCGTTTCAAACGACCGGGAAACCCGGGCCGGGCTGCTGCGCGATGTCTCCCGGCGGGGGGCGCAGGTCGAGTTTTCAGACCCCCTGGGCCGGGTCCAGCACGGCTTCGCCGCCGGCGACGCGGTCGATCTGATGATCGACGAGTTGGGGGAGATTCCGGCGACGATCCAGCGCCTCACGGAAAAGGGCGTCGCCGTCGAATTCCGCATCGACGATCAGGAACAGGAAATGCTGCGGGCGGAAATCCAGTCGGTGTTCGACGCCTCGGGGCCGGTCGCGTCCTGATCGGCTCAGCCCTTGAACACCATCCAGTAGAGATTGAGGAACGGCAGCGCCGTGGCGACGGCGCCGAACAGATTCCAGCGCCGCGCCAGTTTCCAATACGCATCGGGAATATCGCTGCCTGTGGCAAACCCGCGGGCCAGGCGCATTTGTGCGATCTGGGTCGGCACCAGGACGGCGATCCAGACGACGCCGGAGGCGATGAACAATCCGATCCCCCAACGCAGCCAATGGGCATCCAGGATGTCCCAGCCGATTTGCCTCACCATGGCCAAACCCGTCCCGCCGATTAACGCGGCCCCCAGGGACGTGAACAGACCGTCAGTAACAATGACCTGGCGCTGGGCATGGGCGATCACGACCGGATTGCGGGTCCGGTCGGCGGCCAACTTCCACCAGGCGGTGACCAGGATATTGCCGAGGAACAGGATCACGCCCAACAGATGCAGAAGTTTCAGGGATTCGATGGTCATGGTCCTATCGCCGTCGTGATCTTTTGATGGGTGCCGGCCCGGCCCCGATCAATCGCGCCAGAAATCCCGGTCCAGAGTGACCAGCAGGGCCAGGACCTCCAGCCGTCCCGCCAGCATGGCCAGGACCAGAATCCATTTCGCGGCGTCGGGCAGGGGTTGGAAATTGCCCGCCGGCCCGATGATCGGGCCGAGGCCCGGTCCGACGTTCGTGATCGCCGTCACCGTCGCCGAATAGGCGGTCAGAATGTCCAGTTCCAGGAATGACAGCGCCACGGTAAAGACCGCGATGGTCGCGACGAAGACGGCCAGGAAGGCGAGGATCGAATAGGGCACATCGTCCGGCACGGGGGCGCCGTTGTAGGATAGCTTGATCACCCGGTTGGGGCTGAACAGGCGTTTCACATGGGCCCGCACGACCATGTAGAGGATTTGGTGGCGGTAGATCTTGATCGCACCCGAGGTCGATCCCGAACAGCCGCCGATGTACATCAGCGCCAGGAACACGCCGACCCCGCCGGGGCCCCAGGTCGTGTAATCGTCGCTCGCGAAGCCGGTCGTCGTCACGACCGAGGTCACGTTGAACGCGGTGAGCGTCAGGGCGTCCATGAAGCCGATGCCGCGCTCCCAGACCATCCAGGCCGCCAGGGTGACGCTGACGACGGCGAGAAGCCCGACAAAGCCCCGGACCTGCTGATCCGTGAACAGCCCCTGCGGGGCGCCGCGCGCGGCCTTGACGTAAAGGTAGAAAGGGATGGCGCCGGCCGCCATGAAGACCGTCGCGATCCAATGCAGGGATTGTTCCTGGAAATAGCCGAACGACGCATCATGGGTCGAATAGCCGCCGGTCGACAGGGTCGCCATGGCATGAGTGACCGCGTCGAACGGGCGCATGCCGAAGGCATAGTAGAGCAGCGCGCAAAGCGCGGTCAGCGCCGTGTAGATCGCCATCAGGTAGATCACCATCTGAAAGGCGTTGGCGCCGAACTTGTCGCCGGTGTCGGAGCTTTCGATCTTGAACAATTGCATCCCGCCGACGCGCAGCAGTGGTAGCATGAGGATCGCCATCGCGATGATCCCGATCCCGCCCAGCCATTGCAAAATCGCCCGCCACAGCAAAATGCCCGGCGGCAGATGGTCCAGGCCGGTCAGCACGGTCGACCCCGTCGTCGTGATGCCGGACATGCTTTCGAACACGGCGTCGGTCAGGCTGATGCCCAGACCCAGGAACGGGATCGCCGCGACGGCGGCCACGGTGACCCATCCGAACACGGTCACCAGGAAGGCCTGGCGCAGGTTCAGGGTGATTCCTTCCTTGGGCCAGGCGGCGATGGCAGCACCAAAGCCGATGAACCCGGTCGTCAGGGCGGCCGCCGTGAACGGCTCCCAATCCTTGTCGTGATAGATGGCGTCGGTCAGCGCCGGAATGCACAGCAGAAGCGCCAGGAAACAGGCGAGCAGACCCAGAAGGTGAACGACCGGGCGGATGTTGAGCATCTCGGGCCTTTCCTATCCGGGTCGGCGGAAGCCGCCGCCGGGGATCGGCGGGGCGCCGGCCCGAAACCTAGTGCAGGGCGGCGACCAGGCCGTCGAACATGGGCTTGCCGTCGGTGCCGCCCAACGCGGCCTCGGCCAGGCGTTCCGTGTGCGGCATCATGCCCAACACGTTGCCGGCTTCGTTGACGATGCCCGCGATGTTGCGGCGGCTGCCGTTCGGATTGGCGGCGTCGGAGGCGGCACCCGCGTCATCGCAATAGCGGAACGCCACGCGGCCTTCGCCTTCAAGGCGGTCCAGCGTTTCGTCGTCGGCGAAATAGTTGCCGTCGTGATGGGCGACGGGAATGCGGATGACCTGATCGGCGGAATAATCGCGGGTGAACGGCGTCCCGGTGTTTTCGACCTTCAGCGTCACGTCGCGGCAGACGAATTTCAGCCCCGCGTTCCGCATCAGCGCACCGGGCAGCAATCCGGCCTCGGTCAAAACCTGAAACCCGTTGCACACGCCCAGGACGGGCACGCCTTTGTTGGCGCGTTCGACCACCGTGCGCATGACCGGCGAATTGGCCGCCATGGCGCCGGAACGCAGATAGTCGCCGTAGGAAAACCCGCCCGGCACGGCGATCAGATCGACCTCGGGCAGTTCGGCGTTGCGATGCCAGTGCATCAGGACATCCCCGCCGATCGCTGCTTCCAGCGCGACCTTCATGTCGCGGTCGCAGTTGGATCCCGGGAAAACGATGACGGCGGCTTTGACGTTGGAGGGCATGGCTTGGCGATCAGCCTTCGGCGATATCCACGGAATAATTTTCAATCACCGTGTTGGCCAGCAGCTTTTCGCACATGGCTTCCACGGCCTGCTTGGCCTTTTCGGCGTCGTTTTCGTCCAGGTCCAGTTCGATGTACTTGCCCTGGCGCACGTCGTTGACGCCGTCGAAGCCGAGACCGGCCAGCGAATGCTGCACGGCCTTGCCTTGCGGGTCGAGAACGCCGGATTTCAGGGTGACGTGGACTTTCGCTTTCATGTTACTGGATCGACTCCGGTTCCTTGAGGTCGACGGGGCCCGATTCCGGCAGAATGCCCAGGCGCCGCGCGACTTCCTGGTACGCCTCGGCGACGTTGCCCAGATCGCGGCGGAAACGGTCCTTGTCGAGCTTTTCGTTCGTCTTGACGTCCCACAGGCGCATGCTGTCGGGGCTGATTTCGTCGGCCAGGACGATGCGCATCTGCTGGTCGTTGTCCCACAGGCGCCCGAATTCCAGCTTGAAATCGACCAGTTTCAGGCCGATGCCCATGAACAGGCCCGAGAGATAGTCGTTGATGCGCAGACTCAGCGCCATGATCTCGTCCAGGTCCTGCGGCGTCGCCCAGCCGAAGGCGGTGACGTGTTCCTCGGCGATCAAGGGATCGCCCAGTTCGTCGGACTTGTAGCAGTATTCGATGATCGACCGCGGCAGGGCGGTGCCTTCCTCCATGCCGAAGCGCTTGGAGAAGGTGCCGGCGGCGACGTTGCGCACGATGATTTCGACCGGGATGATCTCGACCTCGCGGACCAGCTGTTCGCGCATGTTGAGCCGGCGCACGAAGTGGGTCGGAACCCCCATCTCGCCCAGCCGCAGCATGAGGAATTCGGAAATCCGGTTGTTCAGCACCCCCTTGCCGGTGATGGTGCCTTTTTTCTGGTTGTTGAAGGCCGTGGCGTCGTCCTTGAAATATTGGACGATCGTGCCGGGTTCCGGTCCTTCGAAAAGCACCTTCGCCTTGCCTTCGTAAATCTGTCTGCGTCTTGCCATGATGGGGCCCTCGCGAGCGTCCCCGGGCGGTTGCAACGCCGGGGGCGGGGATTAAAGGCACCATATAGCAGCGTCCGCGGGCTTCCTCAACTGAATAGGCGGGGGATTGCGGGGACGATATCAAATCGCCTCGAAACCGCCCGGCCGGGGCCGCCCGGCACAGAACAGCCATTGCGGTTTCATCTCCGGCTGATGGGGCCGGGGAAGGGCGATCAGGCTGGAGGACACGGTCTCGAAGCCGAAATCCGTGGAAAAGGCCATGGAGTCGCGCTCTTCGCCGGGTTGGCGGTCCTTGTAGTCGCTGACCAGGTCGACCCAGGCGGACCAGCCTTCGGCCCCCTTGGCCGGGTCCGGCACTTCGGCGGCCTGGAACAGAGGACGGTAGCGCGCGATCCGGGGCGAGGCGGCATCGTTCAGGTCATGCGCGGTGATCACGGAAACGCCCTCGGGCAGGGGTTCGACGCGCACGATGCCGCGTTTCCCGTCACCGGCGATCCAATAGGCATCGGTGGCGTCGGCGACGATCAGGTTGAACGACCGATAGGCCCCGCCATCCAAATGGCTCAGGGCCTCGGCCGCTTCGCTGGCCTCGGCATGATCCAGGGCGTCCAGCGGCAATTCGCCGCGCGACCGCTTGCCCGCCTGGGGGCCCAACGATCCCTGGCGGTTGAGCACGCCCGCGACCAGGCGGTCGTCGTTCATGCCGAGCCAGGAACCGCCCGCTTCGCGGTCCAAACCGGCGGTGACGTGCGGGCGGTCCGGCCAATGGCGGCCCGGCGCGTCCCAGGCG
>MDTA01061444.1_pt1 | contig 22800 bp, 6 predicted proteins | sample 811151 | NCBI WGS metagenome assembly MDTA01 (sample SAMN05326648, study PRJNA326480) | marine metagenome | isolation source: seawater | place: Indian Ocean: South | collected 2010
CGTGAAAATTATCCAGATGATTTCAATGACTTTGTTGAAAGTTCAGAATATGTAGCACTTATAGATTTAATTGCATACATTTCACAGGCACTATCTTTCAGAGTTGATTTAAATGCTAGAGAAAATTTTTTAGAGACGGCTGAGAGAAGATCAAGTATTTTAAGATTAGCAAGATTAATCAGTTACAATGCGAAAAGAAATCAATCTGCAACTGGTTTATTAAAAATAGATTCTATATCAACTACAGAAGATGTGTTTGATTCTACAGGAACCAATCTAGGAAATTCAACAATCATTTGGAATGATAGTGCAAATAACAATTACAGAGAACAATTCACATCAATTTTAAATGCGGCTAATCAAACTGGACAATTATTTGGCAAGCCAAGAGAGTCAGGGATCATAGGGGGAATACAAACCGAGGTGTATACTTTAAGTTCAAGACAAAATGATTTGCCAATTTTTACATTCACTTCTAGTATTGGTGGGACTACTAGAGGTTTTGAAATTGTCCCAAGCACGATTAACAATTCAGAAACAATATACGAAGGTGCTCCTATAAATGGTTCAGGAATAACCTACACTTACAGAACTGACGGCTCAGGTGATAGTTCAAACAATACTGGATATTTCTTTTTATTTAAACAAGGTAATTTAAGATATGAAGACTTTACTGTTAATAACCCTACTACAAATTTTATTAAAAGTATTAATGTTGCCAATGTTAACAATTCAGATGTTTGGTTATACAAGTTAGATGAATTTGGACAAATATTGGAGCAGTGGAATCAAGTTCCTTCATTATCAGGAAACAACGCAATTTATAATTCATTATCTAAAACTGAACGAAACATTTACAATGTTGTCACAAAAGCAAATGATAATATTGACTTGGTTTTTGGCGACGGAAACTTTAGTAATATCCCATTAGGTAGTTTCCGATCATACTATAGAATTAGTGATAATGCCAAATATTCTATACAGCCTTCTGATATGACAAATGTACAGATAGTAGTGCCTTATACTGATAAAAATGGTGGTGAACAATCATTAACAATTACAATGGGTCTCAAAAGTAGTGTTTATAATTCAGCGGCAACTGAATCCAATGATTCTATTAAAGAAAAAGCGGCCCAAGTATACTATTCTCAAAATAGAATGATCACAGCAGAAGATTATCAAGTAGTACCTCTGTCAGCATCTCAAGAAATTATTAAAGTAAGATCAGTAAATAGATCAGCATCTGGTATTTCACGTGCTAAAGAAATATTAGATCCTACAGGCGCATATTCAAATGTAAATGTGTTTGCTGATGATGGAATAATCTACAGACAGGAATCAACTCAGCAATTAACATTTAAATTTACAAATAGGAATATAATTTCTGATGTAATCGACAAAGACATTGAAGCAAAAATTAAAGAATCCTATTCAAGACATTTTTATTATTTGAAATATGCTACAAAAGATCTAAGCACTTTAAGTGCCACATGGAATTCAACAAGCACTTCTACAAATACAAATACCGGATATTTTACATCAGGCGGAGCCTTAGTAATTGGCGACTTTGCAACATCTAATTTCAAGTATGCTAAACCTGGTGCCTTAGTTAAATTTACATCACCTGACACAAGAGAGTTTTTAAACAGTACCTTAGTGACAGCAGGCACAGAAAATGCTGAAGATAGACAATGGGCAAAAATTGGAGAAGTGGAAGGAGATGGTGCAAATGGTGGTGTTGGTAATTTAGAATCAGGAGCAGGTCCAGTCACTTTGGCAAGTATTGTTCCCAACGGTGCGTCAGTAAGTGGAGTGATTCCTAACCTAACTACTACATTTAGTGCCACATTGAAGGCAGATCTAATTGAGCGTATTGAAGCCTACGAAGATTTTGGTATTAGATATGACGAGGACTCTGAAACATGGAAAGTGATTACTGCAACAAATCTTAGCACAAGTTCTGTTTTTAGTTTGAACAACAAAGGTGATACCACAGATACTAATTTAGATTCAAGTTGGTGGTTTAAATTTACAAATGACGGAAGCACTTACACAGTAACATACAGAAGTTTAGACTACATTTTTGAATCAGAATCACAAAATAAATTTCATTATGATACACAAGAAAAAATTTATGATTACAAAACAGGACAAACAGTTAAAGACTTTGTAAAAATATTAAGCACTAATTCAATTGTATCAACAGGTTCCGCAATTGGTTATCCTCTTTCATGGGCAGTTGTAGATACAGTTACTGAAGCAGACGGATTTCAAGATAATAGAAAAATTAAAGTAGGATTTTTTGACACTGACGACGACGGAGTTGTTGATAATCCAGAACTGTTCGAGATATTTGTAGAGCCAGATACATCACCTACAACAAAGTTTGTATTCTACGAAAAATATATTGGTTATAATAATATTGAAAGATATAGACCTTACGCGGCTAGTAATTTTGTAGTAAGCCAAAATGAGGCTGATATAAATTTGTCAACAACTGTTTATGAAGATAATCAATTATTTTATTTTTATGACGAATCAGAAAATATTGTGAAAAAATACAGTTCTACTACAAATACGTTAAGCACTTCTACTGATTATATTGCTTATAGAGGTCGAAGCAGTATTAGTTTTCAGTATAGACACAATGCAGGACAAGAAACAAGAATAGATCCAGCAATGTCAAATATTATAGATTTATATTTGTTGGAAAGAACATATGACAATCTGTACAGAATATTTTTACAAGACGGTGGAACAGAGCCAACACCAAGCACAAGTGACCAATTAAGAATAAGTTATTCTGGCACACTGAATCCTTTGAAATCATTATCTGATCAACTTGTATATCATCCTGTAAAATACAAAGTGCTTTTTGGATCAAATGCGGATGAAAGTTTACAAGCAACATTCAAGGTTGTTAAAAATCCAAGCACTAATGTAACTGATGCTGTTATCAAAACGAGAATAATTGCCGCAATTAATGAATTTTTTGCATTGGATAATTGGGATTTTGGTGATAGTTTTTATTTTACAGAATTAGCGGCGTATGTGCATAATCAGTTAGCACCCGATTTATTAACGTTATTAATTGTGCCAAATCAATCGGGACAAAGTTTTGGGTCTTTATTCCAAATTGATGCGGCCGCAGACGAAATTTTTATCAGTGGGGCCACCGTCGATGATGTTTCTATTATTTCAGCAGTGGGTGCCAACCAATTAGCGGCATCTGGAGCGGTTGTTACATCTACATCGTCAGCCACGTCAAGTAGTACTTCAGGTTCATCTACTTCAGGATCAGCAGTGTCAGGTTCCACTACCTCAGGTTCCGGTTCAAGTTCAAGTTCCGGTAGTAGTGGAGCAGGATACTAATGGCTGACCAATCTACTAACGCATTAGCAAATCAAGAAGTTGTAACACAAGGCACAGCGGAAATACGTAGAACTGTTCAACATCTTCCAGCATTTTATAGAACTGATTCTAACCAAAGATTTTTAGCAAGTACTATGGATGCACTTGTGCAAAAAGGATCTTTGGAAAGACTTGATGGATATATTGGTAGACAAGATGCGTACACAAGAAAACCAAACGACAGATATCTTACCGCAACTAGTCAAGATAGATTTGCATATCAATTGGAACCTGCTGTAACATATACATCAAAAGATACTACTTCTATTAATCCTGAAGATCAAGTAAAATTTACAGGAACTTATGATGATTATATAAATCAAATAAAATATTTTGGTGGAAAAGTTAATAATCACGACAGACTTAACAAAGAAAAAATATACAGTTGGAATCCTGCCATTGATTACGACAAATTAGTAAACTATCGTGAGTACTACTGGATGCCGGAAGGACCAAGTAGTATTGAACTGGATTCAGTTGGTCCAAGTGCAGTGGTTGAGTACAAAGTTGTAAACAATGTTCAAGGGGCATACAATTTTTCTATACAGGATGGAGTAGATAATCCAACGCTGAAATTGTACAGAGGGAACACTTACAAATTTAACATTGAAGCGAAAGGACATCCTTTTTACATCATGACTGAGCCATACAAAGAAGGCGTAGCGGCTGATGGCTCCACTTCAACAATTTATACTACTGGTGTTACAAATTCAGGAACAGATTATGGTACAGTGACATTTACAGTTCCAACCACTGGCCCAAGTATTTTGTATTATCAGTGTGGTAATCATGATAATATGAATGGAGTTTTACAAATTCAAACCGTGCAAGATACCGACGAGATTGATCCAGCCAAAGATATAATTGGGGCAATGAATTACAGTTTAAGAACAGTGGATTTATCTAATGGTATGAAAATTAATTTTACTAACTCAAAAGTATCAAGCACATATCAAAACAAAGAGTATTACGTTGAAGGGGTTGGAGATAAGATTACCTTGACGGATGTAAGTGAATTAATCACACCCGGCAGTTATTCAGAAGAATTTACCATTGGATACGATGCTTTTGTATTTGATTCACAACCTTTTGCTAAAGCCACATACCGTCCGGAAAAACTAGATTATATAACAATTAAAAGAGACTCCAGAGATCGAAACTCCTGGTCGAGATATAATAGATGGTTCCATAGATCAGTAATAGAAGAAACTGCAAGAATAGTTGGCTTCACCCCTAATTTGGACGAGACTGATAGGGCAAAAAGACCAATTATTGAATTTGATTCTGGATTGGCTTTGTATAATCATGGAACAGTAGCCAAAGATCATGTAACATTGATTGATAGTATTACTACAGATGCTTTTAGCACAGTGGTGAATTCAACAGGATTTACAGTTGATGATATTGCTTTAGAAGAAGGAATGAGAATAATTTTTACTGCTGAAACAGACACTCTTGTAAAAAATAACATTTATGAAGTAAACTTTATTACCGCATCAGATAGTTCAAAAGTAATAGCACTAACTAAAGCCATTGACGGCACTCCTGCTGACGGTGAAGCAATTTTTGTTGAAAAAGGCACGACAAATCAAGGAAAGAGTTTTTATTATGAAAGTGCAACAAACACCTGGAAAACAGCACAGGCAAAAACAGACGTCAATCAACAACCGTTATTTGGTATGTGGGACAATAACCATGTAAGTTTTGATGACGCCACTACATATCCTAACAGTTCGTTTGCTGGTGCCAAAGTTTTTGAATATGCTACTAGCGACACAGCAACCGAAGATACTGTTTTGGGCATTAAAGTCAAATACAAAACAATCAACAATGTTGGGGATATTGTTTTTGATTCTGACCATACTAATGGAACATTTACGTATAAATCAGGAAAACAAACAGTTACAAAAAATTTAGCGGAAGGGCATTTACACTATACCACAGGTATAGCCACACATAATTCACGTAGTGCTTGGATTGAAAGAACCACTGAAAGTAAACAAAGAGTTATAAGAACTTTTGTTGCAACAAATACTGAAAAAAAACTGTTCCCAATTGATTTTTTTGCAAACAGTATAAGTCTCACAGACCTAGAAGTTTCAGTTAGAGTAAATGGCGTCAATAAAAGTTTAACCACAGATTACACTTTAGTAGACGGTACAGTGAACAAATATGTTAAATTTAATGAAGATCTAGATGTTGGAGATCAAATTAGAATACGTGGATATAGCACCACTACAAAGGTTGATGGAAAAGGAATATATGAAGTACCTGCTAATTTAGAAACAAATACAGAAAATCAACAAATAGGAAGTTTTACATTAGGACAAATTTTAGGCCATGTACAAGACATTCAAGATAAAAACGAAGATGTGACAGGCAGTATTCCAGGTAGTTCAAACTTACGAGACAAACCAAATGCCAGATTAAAAGGTGGAAAAATACATCAGCACCAAGGATCATTATTACCCGCTGTGTTTGGTTTGATTGATCAGCAAACAAATGTTATTAGGTCGATAGAATATGTCAGTCAAGAATATGAAAAATGGTACAACAGTTTTTTGACTAGAGCGGTTGGGTCAGCATACGAAGGTTCAGTCAGAGATAGAGTAGATGAAATTATTTTAGACATTATAGACGGAAAAAATAAAAATACGGTTTTTTACAACGAAGACATGGTTGGGTATGGAGAAAATGTTAGTACCAGAACATATACAGTGAAAGATGATCTTGAAACTCAGTACGCTATTGATTCACAGCATAAAATTACAACATTAAGCAACCGTGCTGTCTATGTGTATCTAAATGATGTGCAATTAATTTTAGGTACAGACTATACATTTAGCACCACTGATGATAGTATTACTATTACAACAACGTTAGCAGATAATGACAAGATTGTGATTAAAGATTACGGTGATACAACCGGCAGTTACGTTCCGCCTACACCAACAAAACTTGGCATGTATCCAAAATTTACACCAGAAAAATTCAGTGATAGCACATATATCACCAGCACTGATGTAATTAGAAAACATGACGGATCAATTATAAAAGCATATGGTGACGAACGAGATGATCTTATTTTAGAATTAGAAAAAAGAATTTATAATAACTGTAAAACAGCATATGATTCCACACTTTTAGAAATAAATGATGTAATGCCAAGTGCATTTACCAGCACTGAATATAGCCTAACTGAAATAAATGATATTATGGCCACAGATTTTTATGTATGGGCAGGCAGAAATGGTGTGCAATATATAAACAACACAGCATTTTCAGAAGGGTCACCGTTTACATACAATTATGCTAACTCAACCGATAGACTTAATAATGAAAATTTACCCGGCTACTGGAGAGGCATTTACAAATATTTTTATGATACTGACTCTCCACACACAAGACCATGGGAAATTTTAGGCAATGCTGAAAAACCAAGCGATTGGGAAACTACATACGGACCTGCTCCTTACACTTCAGGAAATGACTTATTGTGGACGGCTATAGAAACACAGACAGGACGATACGGAAAGCCAAATATCAAATCATATCTACCTGTTGACGCATCTGGAAACTTATTAGATCCACTTGCGGCAGGACTTGTCAACAATTATGATATTCCAGGACGTAGGGCAAGTTATAAGTTTGGCGATCAGGCACCGGCTGAAACTGCATGGCGTAGATCCAGTGCATACCCATTCACTGCAATAAAGACATTAGCATTAACAAAGCCTGCAAAATTTTTCTCTATATTTTTTGATAATAGCCGTTTGAGTTTGAACACTGCGGGAAATTACATTGACTCAGACACAGGCATAAGACAGAGACTAAAAACTGCCAAATATCATTTGGAAACAAGTACGAACACAACTACAGGAGTTGTAACCAAATATCTTACTGCTGGTTATCAACCATTTATTGTAAATTATCTAATATCAGAAAACTTAGATCCAAAAACTTTTTGGTATGACAAAGCAAAAGACATCACGGTCCAATTGGCTTACAAACTAGGAGGATTTTCAGATAAAGACAACCTGAAAGTTCTGACAGACTCTGTGTCACCAGGTTCGACTTCTGGATCTAAGTTTATTCCTGATGAAAATTACAAAATTTTATTTAGAACCTCTAACCCTGTAGAAACATTTGATTATTCGGGTGTGTTGATTGAAAAAAACACAGATGTCAGCCAAGACGGGTCATCTTTGTTAGGCGGATTTAAAATATTGGGATACTCAACAGCAAAACCATTTTTCAAATTCAATTATCCTATTAAATCTGTACAAGCAGGAAAAATTAATGTGTTAGATAACGAAGTATTGGAATACAAAAATTATCAAGAAGAAACACAAACTATTCCATATGGTTATGTATTTGAAACAAAACAAGATGTGGCTGACTTTTTGTTAGGCTATGGACATTATCTTGAATCTCAAGGTTTCCGTTTTAACAAATATTCACAAGAATTAAAAGAAACAATAAATTGGGGAAATGCGGTCAAAGAATTTTTATACTGGACGACGCAAAACTGGGCAGTAGGAAGTGCTGTTACAGTATCTCCAGCCGCTGACGGGTTCGAACTAGATACCAATAACACAATAGTTGGAAGGCTAAAAAATATTGCTGGAGACTATTCTATGTTAGATGCAGGTGGAAGAAAAATTGACATAAGAGAGATATCTACGAAACGAATTGGTAAAACTTTTGATCTTGGTATCAAGTCTACAGATGTAGGACTTTATAATATTTCTTTGAACACAGTTCAAAAAGAACATATTTTATTATTTGATAACACAACTGTTTTTTCAGACATCATATACGATTCATACACAGGATTCAGGCAAGAACGTTTAAAACTAGTAGGATGGAAAACAGGTAATTGGAACGGAGATTATTACTCTCCAGGTTTTGTGTTTGACTCTGCAGAAGTTAACTATTGGTCTAAGAATACAGATTATAAAATTGGGGACACAGTCGAATATCAAGGAAAATTTTATGTTGCAAAAATTAACCATAACAGTTTAACAAATTTTATAGCCTCGAATTGGACCTACAAAAGAGAAAAACCTCGTCCACAACTTATTCCAAATTTTGATTACAAGATATCACAGTTCAATGATTTTTATAATCTAGAAACTAACAATTTTGATGAATCTCAACAGGAGTTAGCACAAAGACTAATAGGTTATCAAAGCAGAGATTATTTAGAAAATTTATTTGTAAATGATGTTTCCCAGTACAAATTTTATCAGGGATATATTAAGGAAAAAGGAACAAAAAATGCAATTAACAAAATTCTTAAAGCAAAATATGAAGAAGAAGATATTAATTTAGATCTTTACCCTGAATGGATGATCCAAACAGGTAAATTTGGAAATACAGATGCTAAAGAAAATGTTCAAGTGACTCTTGACGCTACAGAAATTGTGGCTAATCCTCAAAGTATAGAATTTTTTGATACAACAAACTTTTCTAAGGAGTATGCTAGAAGTGTTGCAGTTGCAAAGCCTAATTTTTACTTTTCACCAATTGAATACACAGCATCTACTACATTTAGCAAATACGATTACACTAAACAAGGCGTAGACAGAGACACAGTTCAAGAGTTAAAAACAGCAGGTTATCCACAAGTCAATCAAGTACAACATACAGTTTTCTCTGAGGCTGAACTATTAGAACTAGATGTAACAAATTTTACAAGAAATGATCTAGTTTGGATAGCAAATAAAAGTAACAACGATTGGGACGTACGTCGTTTAACCAGTGCTAATAAAGTAATAGAAACATTGGAGCCAATAAACGATGAGTCACAAATGATAATAAAGTTTAATGATTCTCATGGCTTATCAGCACAAACTAATGGAACAGAAGCGGATTACTTTGCAATTTTAAATGCACAATTGACAGATCTAAACAGAGTATTTAGAGTAAACACCGTAGTTGATCATAGCACTGTCCTGGTGGATTTTGTAGGTGGGACAGAAACCATTCCAGTATTAGGAGATAATTCAACTGCGGACAGTTACGGAAACCTATACTATTTTACATCAGTTAGAGCAAATTCAATGGACAATGTAAACGACAAAATACATTATGACACATTCTTAGATAGAGATGATGCAAATGGATATCCGGGAGACAAAATTTTTACAGATGCAGACAGTTCAGGATTGTGGAGAGTGTATGAAAAACAAGATCCATACACGAGTAATAGACAATTATCACCAGATACAACCACTGCTGATCAAGATTTTGGTTGGCGTGTGGTCGCAAGAAATGATGGTAGAACAGCAGTAGTGTCTGCACCAACAGATGGTCAAGGTACCATCAACTTTTTATTCAGAGACTCAACTAAGGCTGGCACAGTTTTTGAGAACCAATCATCAGTGACAATGACTGAAAACAACGATAGCACTTCACGTTTTGGATTTTCTTTATCAATTAGCACAGATGAAAATTTTGTTGTTGCAGGTGCTCCATACACAAATGCAATAGGTTCAGATGGAAGCACAAGGTTCAGCGATTCTGGCTTGCTTAAAATTTTTGTTTGGGATCCAAGTTCATTTAATTACAGTGTTCTGGCTACTTTGACTGCTCCAACAGATGCGGCAGATCAAAACTTTGGCTTTAGTCATAAAATAACTGAACCTGGAGTAAGTTCTGTAAGATCTACTCCTACAAAATATCTTTTTGTTGGCGCTCCTGGTTTTGCTGATGGCTCACAAACTGAAGAAGGCAGGGTCTACATGTACGAATGGGGCATAGGCTCAGATGGCTCCACATACGATACTTGGACACAAAACTTAACGATTAGTTCCAACGAACCTGCAACTGGCAAACGTTTTGGACATGCACTTGCAGTCAATGACAATGGTGACATACTGGCTGTAAGTTCGAAAGCACCTGGAAAAGCAGGAATGGTTGAAATATTTAAAAGAACATCACAAAGCAGTGACGACAGCACAGATCACAGTTTTGAATACATACAAACTTTATCTGGAGCAACTGCTGACGGATCTTCATTGAATACCGAGTTTGGAGATTCTGTCACAATGAGCAAAGATGGTACAACACTTATTGTGACTGCTCCTGGCGTAGATAACAACAATCAAGCAGATGCTGGTGCAGTGTATTACTATAAATGGGACGCTGACGGCGATAGCACCTTGTCTTACACTTTACAACAAACAATTAATTCACCAGATACAGCCGCTAACATGAAATTTGGTAGCACTGTTGATATAAATGATTCTGGCAATAGATTAGTTATTGGAGCAGAAAATTTTGGCAATTCAAGAACAATGCGTTTTGATTCAGGTGCAACAACTTTTGATTTACAGGATACTGAATTTGCAGATTTCAACACTGGTTCAGGTGCCGCCTATACAGCAACTTTATACAATACAAAATATGTAATTGATGATAGGTTGATTACTGGAAACGTGTCTGCTGACGATGACTTTGGACGAGGTGTGTGTATAATTGACGACGCAGTTTTAGTTGGAGCACCAGATGACGAAGGTAATGTAGGTACTGATGGAAGCACACTAATACAAAATGATGGTACTGTTACTGTGTTTGATCTTAACACAAGTGGCGAATATGCATGGAAAAATATTGCAACAGAAACTCCTTTTATGGACATTAGTAAAGTAGGACAAACATTTGATTTCAACAGTAGATCTAATCAAATTAGAGATTTTTATGAATTGTACGATCCGGTTAAAGGAAAAATTCCAGGCATAGCCGATAGAGAAATTAACATTAAAACTGCGTGGGATCCAGCAAAATATAATATAGGTGATAAAGCAAATCCATCAATTTCTTGGGCGGAAGAACACATTGGTGAAGTATGGTGGGATCTTTCACAAGTAAAATGGTTATGGTACGAACAGGACAGTCAAGAATACAAAACAAACCATTGGGGACAAACGTTTCCTGGATCTCAGATTCATGTATATGAATGGATTGAATCAAGTTTGTTACCAAGTGATTTTGTTGGTGGTACTCCACTACATCCAGATAATTCAAATTACACTGTAAGACAAAAATACAATTCACGACTTGATCAATTGGTAGATGTTTTTTACTATTGGGTAAGAAATACAACAACTATACCACAGAACAGTGTTGTGACTAGAAAAAATACAACATCTGCTGTGGCCACTTTATTATCTAATCCACAAGGATCTGGATTAAAGTTTTTTGCTCCAACAGATACTAACAAGTTATTAGTTGGAAACATAAGAAATTTAGCAGAAACACAAATTGTGTTAAATGTTGATATAAGAAAAAATAATCACGAAGGTTCTTCACATTTAGTTTGGAAGTTAGCAAAAGAAGGTGACGCTAATTATCGCCCTGGAACACAAGTTGAACAAAGATGGTGGGACAGTTTGATAGGAAAAAACACAGCAGGAGATATAGTTCCAGATCCATCATTACCTGCAAATGAAAAGTATGGTAATAACATTAGACCAAGACAAAGTTGGTATGTAGATAGATTTGACGCACTAAAAGAATTAATTGATTATTCAAATTCAGTTTTAAAGAAAAATCAATTAGCAGGAACTATTAGTCTAGATAATTTAAACAAAGCAGATCCTGAACCAACAGCGGCTAGCCTTGAATGGGATACCACTATCGATACATATGCTGAATTAACGTATCTAAACACAGCAGACATATCAGGTACAGTCAAGTATTTGGTCAAAGCAGATGAAACAGCAGATAACTTTTGGGCAATTTACACATGGGATGGCACAGAATTCACAAGAACAAAAATTCAAAGTTATAACACAGGAAGTTATTGGAGTTATATAGACTGGTACAAAACAGATGGCGACATGACACATGATGAAAACACGCCAATTGATAAACAGGTTACTTACGAATATGAATTAGATGCATTACAATTAGACATAGGTAAACATGTTAAAGTAACCTCAGCAGACACAGGTGGTTGGAAAATTTACATGAAGACCGCTGACGGTTATGAGAATGTAGCAACAGAAAATGGAACTATAAAATTAAGTACAAAAATTTATGATTATTCTCAAGATGCAACAGGATTTGCTGGCGAAGATATTTTTGACGATAACTTTTTTGATCAAGAGCCAACTGTAGAAACAAGAAATATATTAACAGCACTGCGTGATGATATTTTCAAAAATGATCTTAATGTAGAGTACAACAATTTATTTTTTATTGGTTTAAGAAAAGTATTAGCAGAGCAAACGTATGTTGATTGGCTATTTAAAACTTCTTTTGTAAATGTTACAAACAGTGTAAGGCAATTGGATCAACGTAAAAACTATACATCAGGAACAGATAGTTGGATTGAAAGTTATATCAATGAAGTCAAACCTTTCCACACTAAAATTAGAGAATACAAACTAGGATACACAGGAACAGATACTGAAGACGGAATCTTCACAGATTTTGATAATCCAACTTTTTATGATTCAGAAAAAAGTAAAATTAGGCCATTAAGTGTTATAAGTGACACAGGCAAATTAACTGAGTATCCATGGCAAATGTGGTACGACTATCATAAAAAATATGTTACATCTATTACAGTCAGTTACGGCGGAACAGGATATGAGACTGCACCTACAGTTACAATATTAGGCGGAACTGAAAGTTCAACTGGGCCTTTCCAATTACAAGGTAATAGTAGTTCAGGCTCTACAGCAGGAACATACGGATATTATTATCCGTTATTCACGAGTCAGAAGCAAGCAGAAATATGGGATTCGCAAAATGGTGGATCAGGTGCGGCGCACAGTCATACATTTGATGAATATTCAGGAACGTTTTATATGCCAACTGGTTCCATGAACCATGGCGTTAGTGAAAAATCTTTAGTATACAAATTGTATGAAACTCCTGATACATCGGCGGCAACTGCTAAAGCAACCGTAGTTAATGGATCAGTTTCAAAAATTACTATTACCGCAAATGGAAAAAATTACACAACAACTCCAACAGTGGTTTTAAGTGGCGGAAAAAATGATGGTACAACTCCAACAGACACAGCAAGGGCATACGCTAATTTAAGAAATGATCTAGTTAGAGATTTTGATACAACAATAAAATTTGATAGAATTAAATCTACACACTCGGTTGTAGATTGGGCCGCTAACACAGCATATGTATACGGGCAGTTAATAAGATACAATAATGAAATGTACAAAGCAACAGATCCGTTTACATCAACAACTAAATTTAGTGATAATAGTGGAAACGTTTATAAAATATACGGAGACGAAACTGGACTGTCAGCGTCAGACAGAACAGCAGGATTTTATGCTCCTACGTCAGGCATGCCAGGAAATGAATTGTCTCAATTGATGTCAGGAGTAGATTACGGTGGTACAATGGTGACAGGACTACTATTCAGCCAGGAAGGTGGATGGGACAATTCACCATACTACGATTATCCATGGGACAACTTTGGTACTAGTCGTGTAAAATCATTTTTAGGTGATGGATCAACATTCACGTTTACATTTGATACAGCGCCTGCTAGTACAGAAGTTTACACAGTTTATGTGACAACCACTGACAGCACACGTAACAAATTAACTGATATTCATAGGGGTGATGGTGTAACAAAAGACTTCAGTTTAACCACAGTACCACCAGAAAATAGTTTAGTTGAATTTATTCCGTTTGACGATGATGGTGTGTTAACACCAACAGATGATAGAACACTTGATTCTTTGTTGTCAGGGGGATTATTTAACACTGCACTAGGTACAGCCGCAAGTGATATTGTAACAGACGGAGATGGATTTGTTACCACAGATACAAGTTATGCACCTGAAGAAGCAGTACCAGGACAGATGTTTGATACAGTTGACATAAAAGTTTATACATCACCTGAATCTGGAGTGCCATTTATCACTGAAGACTTACATACCGGTGATGGTTCTACAGTTAAGTTTTCACTAGGAGATTTTCCTGGTTCATTGGCATCTGTAACAGTTGCAATAGATCAAGTTGTTAAAAGGTTAACAACAGATTACGAGATTAATTCAAATGACAAAACTATAACATTTAACACTGCGCCTGTTTTAGGCAGTGTTATATCATTAAGAACCTTTGCAATATCAGGAGAAAATTATAGAGTATTAGATCAATACACAGGTGATGGATCAACTACTACTTTTACAACTTCAACAAGAGGTGAATTCAATTTGGATTCAACTGCTTCTGATATCTATGTAACTGAGGCTGGCGTGCCAACTACGTCATTCTCAACAACCACCACTGCAAACACTATTACAATTACATTTAATACAGCACCAGCGGCAAATGCCTTAATACAGGTAGCGGGTTTCAACAAGTCAACAACCTCTTCAAGAAGTTTTGCAAGTATTAGAAATGAATTGGTAACATTTAACGGTGCTACTACAAGATATACAATGTCATTCCCACCTGGAGCAATTGGTCCGTTCTCAGGATTAACTATGATCGAAGTTGGCGGAAAAATGCTACGTGGCCCTGACATCACTTATTATTTGGGAGATGGTAGCACATACACTTACGGCGTGGCCAGTGGACTAGGTGAAGATTCAACTGTGGACCCAGCAAAAACTATTTCATCTGCGGATCAAGTAAATGTTTTTGTAAATGGAACTAAAAAAGATTTGAATACACATTACACTGTTGACACAGGTAACAGCAATGTAGTTTTTGATCAATCGCACGTACCTACTTCCACAGATGTTATTGCTATTGAAACATTAGTTGATAATCATTATTTTGTTGAAGGCACAGACTTTATTTTAAAAACTTCACAAATCAGCACAGATGGATATTCACTGTCTAACGGTGATGTAATAAATGTAACAACTTTCAATAATGCGTTGGGTATGAAACTTAGAAGAGAAGTTTTAGAAGGGCGTATTAGCAACATTTTCAAATTGAGATTTGACACATTGAACAGCACATATACATTCGCTTGGTTTAATGGAACACAATTAACTCCAGGAATAGACTTTACTGTGTCTGGAAATACGTTGACAGTCAAAAACAAAACAATTACAACGTCAGACAGATTAGATGTGATGTATTTTGCAGTTGATTCAGCGGTTGGCGCAACTGGATACAGAATTTTCAAAGACATGTTGAATAGGACTTTCTTTAAACGTATTAGCAAAAATGCAACAACAGAAATTGCCCAAGACGTTGAAAGTGGCACAACAACAATACAGGTTAAAGACGGAACGAAGTTACCCGAACCCAATGCCGCTAAAAATATACCTGGTGTAATTTTTGTGGACAAAGAAAGAATTGAATATTTTACCAAGGCAGGTGATACGTTAGGACAACTAAGACGTGGCACACTTGGAACAGGAATTAAGGATCATAGTGCAGGCACAGAAGTGGTAGATGCGTCTGGAACTCAAACTATACCTTATGCGGAGACAGTGTATACAAACACCTTCACATGTGATGGTTCAAGTTATACTAATGGCACTGTGTTCCCTCTATCACAAACCCCGACTTCTGCTAGTGAGTTAGACATATTCATTGGTGGCCAACGATTGTTGCTTACTAGCGAAGACGGATCAACTATAAACTACTCTGTTTCTGGAAGCGACGTAACTTTAACCACAGCAGTTGCTTCAGGTACACAGGTTAAAATTTTACACAAGAGAGGACAGGTATGGACTACTGGTTTAGATGGTAATCCTGCAGATGGTAAAGGATTACAAGGATCTACCACTGTACAGGCTAAATTCATTGCAGAAGAGCCAACAAATGCACCTGAATAAATACACTAGGATGACTGAAGACAACAAACAAACAGAAATAAAAGAAGAGAATAAAAAGCCTAATGATCAATCAGGTGTGATGATGACAGGTCACATTAAAATATTTGATCCAGAAACTGGCGAAGTTATTGTGGATAAAAGAAACGCAATACACTATGAAAACATGTCTCAAGGCTTGGCAAATAGTTTGGCAAATAAAACCACAGGCTTTGTTCATGAAATGGCATTTGGAAATGGTGGAACAAGTGTTGATCCAACAGGAGTAATCACTTATCTTACGCCAAATTCAACAGGGTCAAATGCAACTCTGTACAATCAAACTTATTACAAAGTAATTGATGATAACTCATCGACAAACAAAGATACAACAAGAAACAAAATGGAAGTTAGACACACAGCAGGTAACAAGTATACAGATATTGTTTGTACTTGTACTTTGGATTATGGTGAGCCAACAGGGCAAGAAGCGTTTGACAACACAACAAATTTTGATGGCGACTTTGTGTTTGACGAGTTAGGATTAAAAAGTTGGGAAGGCACAGAAAACGGTACATCTAATAAATTATTAACACACGTAATTTTTCATCCGGTGCAAAAATCATTAAACAGATTAATACAAATTGATTATACTTTACGTATTCAAAGTTTAACAACATTTACTGAAACAAGTTCAACTGCACTAACAACATCTAATACAGTGAGTGGTACAACATCAGGTGGCAACACAGGTTATTAATAAATGGCATATACTGTAAACAAAACAAATAGTTCAGCATCACCAAATCAATATACGGTTCAAGACGGTGTAGTAAATGCACAAACTGATCTAAGTTTAATAGGTAAAGGGTATGCAGGGTATGGCGAATTAATTGCTGAAAACTTTTTACACTTGCTTGAAAATTTTTCTAACACAACAGCACCTAGTAAGCCAATATCAGGACAATTATGGTATGATGCCTCAGCGGCAAGATTAAAAATTTATAATGGATCTAGTTTTGTTCCAGCAGGAGGGAATGTTCCTTATCAGTCTACTGCACCTTCAACTTTAGGAACAGGAGATTTATGGGTTGATTCAGATACAGGACAATTATTTTTCTATAACGGAACAGCATCCATACTAGTAGGACCACCGGCCGCTACTGGTACAACATCAGGATTTACATTTGATTCTATTTTAGATGGTTCTAACGTTACACAAAACATTACAAAATTATTCAATGATGGAAATCTTATTGCCATAATAAGTGAAGATGAATTTACACCAAAAGTTTCAATAGGTGGTTTTGCCACAATTAAAAAAGGTATCACTCTAACAACTGCAATATCAGATACAAAGTTTCAAGGAACAGCAACAGATTCAGATTCGTTAGGTGGAATTGCGGCCGCAAACTATTTTAGGTCAAACGCAAACGATACTACATCAGGAACAGTAACAGTGGCCAATGATGGTGGTATAATTGTTGGAGCAGACAGTGACTTTACAGTGTCAATTGATACCAGTGGTGCCATATTATCAAATGCAACTCAAGACACAGACATTACATTCAAAGTCAACGACGGCGGTACTACAACCACTGTCATGACTGTTGATGGATCAGAAGGTAGATTAGGTATAGGAACTACTACACCAAGTACAAAATTACAAGTAGTTGGCACAACTACATCAACTGCTTTTGCTGGACCAGTTACAGGAGACCTTACAGGAAATGTCACAAGTTCTGGCGCAAACACAATGGGCACTTTAGTATTGTCAGATCAGTTAACAACACAGGAGATAATTCCAGATACAGATGCGACATACGATATTGGAACTAGTTCCGTAGGATATAACACAGTGCATGCCAAAGCAACATCAGCACAATACGCTGACTTGGCTGAGATCTATGAAACTGACAACAATTACGAAGTTGGCACAGTGGTAGTGTTTGGAGGATCAAGAGAAATTACAATTACAGATGAAAAGTATGATACTAGAGTAGCAGGAGTAATCAGTGCAAATCCTGCTTACATTATGAATTCAAAATCAGATGGACAACCAGTGGCTTTAGCAGGAAAAGTAAAATGTAAAGTGCATGGCACTATTACAAAAGGTTCTATGTTGGTGGCATCTGAAAGAACAGGATGTGCAACAAAATCAGAGCATCCACCCACAGGCAGTGTTGTAGGAAAAGCGTTAGAATCTTACAATTCTAATGAAACAGGGGTGATTAATATAGTAGTAGGAAGGTGCTAAATAGTTACAAATGGCGTATACAATCAACAAAACAGACGGAACAATATTAGCAACAGTTACAGACGGTACAATAGATACGGCGGCAACTAATCTTACTTTGATAGGTAAAAGTTACTCAGGTTGGGGTGAAAACCTTAATGAGAACCTAGTAAGACTATTAGAAAATTCTGCTGATACATCAGCACCAACAACTCCTTTAAGAGGACAGTTATGGTTTGATGTAAACACAGGACAATTAAAAGTTTACAACGGTTCACAATTTGAACCAGCAGGAGGTGCTCAACCTTCAACATCAGTACCAACGTCTCCTGGAGCAGGAGATTTATGGTTAGATTCAACAAACGATCAAGTGTTTGTATACACTGGTGATTCTCGAACGCATCAGATCAATGACAAATGGGAATTGCTTGGTCCAGTCCACACAGCAACACAAGGTGAATCAGGTTTTGTTATAGAAACGCTTGCTAGTGCAGGTGGAGACAAACATGTGGCATCAATGTATGCGAACGGAACAAGAGTTGCAATTCTTTCAAAAGATGCTTTTACACCAAGTGTAGAACAATCAGGCTTTGCAAGTATTGCGATTGGGTTCAATTTGAATTCCGCAATAAGTGCGGCATTTTCAGGATCCACAACAACATCATCTTTCATAGATGTAAGTGGCACAACAAATACTTCCGCCACTGTTATAGCCGGTGGTAACTTTTTAAGATCAGATGCAAATGATACTACAACAGGTTCTTTGACTGTAGACAATGACACAGGTGTCATAATAGGAGATTCACAAGATTTAACAATATCTGTTTCAAGCAACAATGTAACTTTTGCACAAACAGAACAAGATAAAGATATGATTTTCACAGTCAACGATGGCGGTAGCACTGTAGAAACAATGAGATTAGTTGGTTCAACAGGAACACTAAGAGTAAAAGATTTAGAAGTCACAGGCACTGAAGTTATCATGAATACTACAAACATGGCTATTGAAGATAACATTTTAGAATTGAACAGAAACGTATCAAGTGCGGCAGGAATGCCAGACTTCACAGGTATTAAAGCAAATAGAGGAGAAGGTGCTTCTGGTACAGAAGAAGATTTATTTTGGGTATGGGATGAAACTTTTGCAGATGACGGCACAACAATTTTTGGAAACGCCGGCGGTGCTTGGACTGCATACAGATCAGATGATGAATTATCAAATAAAGATCTTGTTGACATAAGAGCAAACATTGGCCATGTAACAGCAACATCGGCACAATACGCTGACTTGGCAGAAAAATACACAACTGATTCAGACTATGAACCTGGCACAGTAATGATGTTCAATGGTGATCCAGAGGTAACAATTTGCAACCAAGATATGAGTACCAAAATTGCAGGTGTTATATCAGAAAATCCAGCATACTTAATGAATGCTTCATTAACAAATTCCGCGGCAGTTGTTGCTTTGATGGGAAGAGTGAAAGTAAAAGTTAAAGGTACTGTTCAGCCAGGTGACATGTTAGTGTCAGCAGGTGACGGTTTTGCAAGAGCAGAAAGTAATCCTACACTAGGATCTGTAATTGGAAAAGCATTATCTTCGCACTCTGAGTCAGAAGGCACAATAGAAATGGTAGTAGGAAGGTGTTAATGGAGATCAATGGCATATAAAATCAACAACACATTTGGTACCTTATTGGTTACCTTAGGCGACGGTACAATTGATACTACTACTACGGATCTTACACTCATAGGTAAAGGATACGCAGGATTTGGTGAATCTTTAAATGAAAACCTTGTAAAATTACTAGAAAATTTTAATAATACTTCAGCGCCTTCAAACAAAATTCAAGGACAACTTTGGTTTGATCAAACTAATAAAAGACTTAATGTTTATGACGGAACAAAATTTAAACCTGCAGGTGGTCCTACTAATTCTACATCAGCACCAACAAACGCAGTATTAGGTGACCTTTGGTTTGACACAACCAATGAACAACTTTATGTTTATTCAGGTTCATCTTTTACGTTAATTGGACCAACTACTGTTGCAGGATCTGGAGTAACAGTATTCACAACTGACACAGTACAAGACAACACAGGTGTCAACAGATCAATATTGAAAATGGTTGCTAATGATGCAGTGGTTGGGGTTGTTTCCAATATAGCATTTACTCCTAGTTCAAGCGAAACAAATGCGGCGGCACTGATAACAGCAGGTTTTTCATCAGTTGCACAAGGTATACAATTATCCAGTACAGTTTCATCAGCAAAATTTAGAGGCACTGCCACAGACTCTGATGCATTAGGTGGTGTAGCGGCGGCAAACTATTTGAGAGCCAATGCGGATGACACTACCACAGGAAAAATATCAATTCAAAATGATGATGGCCTTGTAATAGGTGCAGGTAATGATATTACTATGAGTTTATCTAGTGATGACTTGACTATTGCACAAACTACTCAAGACAAAGACATAATTTTCACAGTCAACGATGGTGGTACCACAACCACGTTGATGACTCTAGATGGTGACACGGGTAGATTAGAACTACCATCATGTGGTGACGTAAGAATTAAAGGTAATTTAATAGTAGACGGAGATTCAATCACTTCAAACGTGTCTACTTTAACAGTAGAAGACAATATAATAGAATTAAACAGAAATGTATCATCAAATGCAGGAATGCCTAGTTTCTCAGGAATAAAAATTAACAGAGGTAACACATCAACTGCCACTGAGCAGGATCTTTTCTTTGTATGGGACGAAACTTTTGCAGACGATGGCACTACAATTTTTGGAAATGCAGGTGGAGCATTTACTGCTTTTAAGGCATCTTCAGTTGGAGATGAAATGTCCGCGGCAACTTTAGTGGACATGAGAGCAAACGTTATACATGCAACATCAACTTCTGCTCAATACGCTGACTTGGCAGAAAGATATGCCACAGATACACCATTACAAGTAGGTGATGTTGTTAGTTTAGGTGGCACGGAAGAGATTACAAAATGTTTAGAAGAGGCTAGCACATCGGTGTTTGGTGTTGTTAGTGATTCACCCGCTGTGCTAATGAACGCACAGGCAGGAAATAACGAGTCACATCCAATGATTGCACTAAAAGGACGTGTGTTTGTAAAAATAAAAGGCACTGCCCAAGCAGGTGACAGGATTATTTCAGCAGGCAACGGTGAAGCCAAAGCCGCACCTATCGATAAATGTACCGCTTTTAACGTGTTAGGTCGTGTGATCAAGGCTAAATATAATGAAGAAACAACATTAACAGAATGTATAATAGGAGTTAAGTAATGGCATACCAAGCAGGTGATACAATAACAGCGGCACAATACAATACCTTTGTAGCAAGTTCAAGTGATCCGTTTGGATACAATCACTTTGCAGGAACAGGATCAGGAGTTTACGGTTTAGGCCAAACAGAACTGGCACAAGTTTCAGCAGATGCAGGCACAATCACAGCGGCACAATTTAACGCACTGTTTACCGGAATGGACAACATTGCCAACCATGTCAACGATTCACTTACAGCAAGAACAGCAGTAGCCGTAGGTGACACAATAGAAATTAAAGCGGCAGTAGAAGCAGATTTAGCATCTTTAGCGGCAGAAGTAGCGGCAGGGTCTACATCAGCAACAGCATTAGACACAAACGCAGTAGGTTCAACAACTAATGGTGGTACATTTAATGATACATCCACTATTGAAAGATCAGTAACGTTTGCAAACGCAGACACAATGAGACACTTCTTTAATGCAGGCGGAAAAATTAGAGTTGATCCATCATGCACAACAGGTATTGACGGAGACAAAGATACTGTATTCAACGATTTAACAACAACTGCAATTGGAAACCTAGACATAGCGGCGGCGGCAAGTACAAGATCAGGATCTGGCGAGACTCTTACCACAAACGGTCTTTCAAATGGCTTCCATGATTTAGGTACAGATTATACCTCAATTATTAAATTGACATCTGACAACTCAGGTTATACATCAAACACAGTTGAAATATCAGCAAAACTAAATGCCGCAGTTGGTACAGCGGTAACAATTACAGTCAAAATGGTAAGTGTAGATGGCGCAGGCGATGACACTTTCACAGCGGGTAACACAGACAGTGTGCCCACAAACCCTAACGAAGCACCACAGATGACTATGGCTTTGATTGAAGTATTTCCAACTAATGCACAGGGTTTATCGGCGGCAATACAGTCTGCTTCAAACGCAGAAGTTACAAATACAGTAACAAGTTAATAATTTTTCCCAGGTCGCTTCTTACACATAATTATTGTATAATTGTGGTATGGACATTGGCGAACTAAAAAAACAATCAGATCTTTCTTACGATATAGCAATTGCAAAACGCAATGCTCTTGA
>MDTA01015523.1_pt1 | contig 22797 bp, 19 predicted proteins | sample 811151 | NCBI WGS metagenome assembly MDTA01 (sample SAMN05326648, study PRJNA326480) | marine metagenome | isolation source: seawater | place: Indian Ocean: South | collected 2010
CTACCAAATCCACCAAGGGTCGAAAAATCTCCCTGACGGCGAGCTCAGAAATTCGTCAAAGTTCCTTTTTTGGCAGGGCGGCGCGTCCCGCGTTCCCTTCCGAAGCGCGCGTTACGACTTCCCTTTTTAGGCAGGTGGCTCGCTAAGACTGGCAAAGAGAGCGCTTCGCTGCTGCGCCCAACACACAAATTCTCAGAATTGTAAAAAACACCATGAACCCCGCCTCCATCGGCACGCTCGACCAGCTGACTGTTGACGAGCAGAATGCGTACATCAACTACGTCGTCGACAACCCGCAAAAATCGGTGAGGAAGGTCGACTCGTATTTCCTGCGCCGGCTTCACACGCTGGCACTTGAAAAGGGCTTTGACGCACTCACTGCCGCAGACGTCGAAGAGACGCATTCCCAGTTTTATGCGGGCTTGAAGAATGGGGCGATTCACTCGTACGCGATGCAGGCGCTGGCGCGCTTCAACAATGTGCACGTCATCGACGCGGCCATCAAGATTGTGGTCTCCTTCAAGGAGGCCAGCCGCGGCGGTTCGTGCTGTTTCCAATTCGCGGGCACGAGCTTGGCGACGCTCGCGCTGAAGATTGGCGCTCGTCCCGATGTGATCATGGCCATCTGCAAGCACCTCTCCGCCGCCCAGCACGCTTCGGTGCTCGGATCGTGCGTCGGCGATCAAACTGTAGTTGACCGCTTTGACGGGCTGATGCCCGGTGTCAAGATGGGGCAAGAAGGGCTCCGGCAAGCCATCAGCGCCGACGGCAAGGTGCGCACTGGTCCCGAGTGGACCAACACCCACTGGATTGACATGGTCACGGACCGCATCAACGAGACCAAGCGGGTCATCGGCAAGCCAGTGCTCGAGAGCATCGTAGGCACAGAGATTGATCGCGGCCTCTTCGACATCAAGCAGCCCGTGGGCGCAGCGGCGCTTGCGGCACCCACCGGCGTTCCGCGCGACATTGCGCACCTCCTTTACGTGCTTGTCTGCACCCGCGGCTGGCGCTTTCCGCATGACGCCGACTTCTATGAGCAGCTGAAAAACAGCAACGGCCAGTTTCACAACCGCCTCACGCTCTTCGGGTGGCGCAGCTCACTGAAGAGCTGCGTTTTGGGCAGGGCGCTCAAGACGGCGTGCGACGCGGCCTTGAAGGCGGCAAAGCCGAAGGCACATGGCGTCACGCTGGCGCCCACCACGCTCAAGCGGCTTGGCATCGTCGCGTAAAAACCGAAAAAACCCCAGCTTGGTTGGGGAGGGGGAGGACGGCTAGAGGTTGGGGTAAACGGGAAAAGGGTGACTGTCAGTGTCTTTAAAATCGTGCAGTGTAGGGAGGGCGGGTGTTTCACTGCAAAAAGGGGTACACGGCGTGGATGGGCGTGTCGCGCTGCGCGGCGAGCAGAAGCTTCTTCCGCAGGTTGGGCATGACTCGCTCGTCGTCCAGCGGGTACGGGTCGGTGTCCACCGCCCAAGTGGTGCGAAGCACGGTAATCCGGTCCTCGTAATCAAGCATGTGCACTGTCAACGGCACAGGGAGCATCGTGCCGAGCGCCGCCTGCCAGCGCGCCTCCGCGCGCTCCACCCACTGCATGCGTCGGTGCTCCTTCACCTTCTGCTCGATGACATCCACGGCGTGCTGCACCTGCGCACAGAGGGCGCCGACAAACTTGGCGACGGTGGCCATCTGCTCGTCCGAGAGGTCGCCCCTGTTCCTCAGCTCCCAGATGTAGGCGATCGCGCCGTTCGCCTCAAAGCTCGGGTGCATGCGGTACGAGCTGGTCGACCCGTCAAACGGGTACCAGTGCGTGGCGCGCCACGACATGAGCGTGGCCAGCTGTCCCTGCCGCAGCGACCGCTGCTTGGCCGCCGTCGCCGTCTCGCCCTCCGCTGGCAGCGCCGCGCGCGCCGCGTCCATGTATTCAAAGACGCGTTGCGGGCGGCTCGCGTAGACGTAAACGGCGTCGGCCGAGTAGGCGGCCCAGTCGCGCGCGACCAAGCGGTAGCAAATGTGCCACGGGTAGCAGGGCGAGTCCATGTGCAGCTCGTGCCAGACCTTGCGCTGCAGCGGCGCGTCCAGGTCCGTGAAGCCCGCCATGGCGGCGGTCGTGGACTGGACCCGACCAAAATCGGCGACGCCACAAGCCGTCCTTAGCGGGCGGCTCGGGTCCTTTTCAAGTACACGCCACCCTAGCCAATTGGCCGACCACTCCCTGAAACTCATCTACGATAATAGCCATCATCACATCCACCTGCGCGGCTTTGCTTTAGGCTCGTGCACCTTGCTCCGGACGCTTTCGTACCCCGGATCCCTGCACAATAGATTGGCCAACTCAAACAGATCTTTCAGCGCCTGGTGGTCGTTGGCCACGTACTGTCCAGTTTCCATCTTGTCCTCGATGACTTTCAACTTCTGCTTCAGTTCGGAGTTGTTGGGTATGGTTGCGTAGTAAGCGTAGTGCCAAAGAACTCTGTACACGGCGTTTTCAATGTCTCCTTCCCTTAAGGGGGCTCTTTTTACGTAGTCTTTCAATATCCATTCTTGAAAGTTTTCGTTGCCAAGCAGCTCACAGAACTCGGCGAGGCTCCACCTTTGGGTCCTCTTCAGAAAAAAGTTGTGGGGCCAGTTCTCGAGAGCCATGGCTTGGATATTGCGTTTTTCCCGTTCGAGTTTCCACTTTTTCTGTTCGTCTTGCCACATTTCCTTTGCGTACTCGCGAATCATGAGGTTGACTTCATTGGGAAGCTTAGGGAACAGGGCCGTGGACCGTTGAGGTTCATTGGGAAGCAGCTCCGGCACAGGATCGATGACCGCGGGCTGAGTCGTGTGAAGTTGGCTCAAGTCAGGTAATCCCTGCTTGTTGCCGGACGACTCCTCTGAGGCCGACCACCCTGCGCCCATTATGTGCCTCTCTATTAAGACGTCGCTTGTTGTATTTATTTCTTGAGTGCCCCGGTAACCGGCGGGGAAGTGCAAAATTGTGTCGCGTTGCAAACAAAATTACTACCTACTCTTCTCCTTCCTCAGTCGCATAGGAAAAACCCGCTTCCGAGACGGGTTCCTTCCACCACGAATCATACGACCAACTCTCTGTGCCGTACACCTCGGATGACGGCGTGGACGAGGGCGAGGGCGACGGCAACACATGGCCCCAGCCGTCGACGGTGCCCATGCCCAAGACCCCAATGCGCAGCGCATCCCCGTACCCGGTGCGCTGCTGCTGCTGCTGCTCCGCCTGTTTGTCGTTGCGGTACACCCCCTCCGCCAACCGTTCGTTGCGCTGCTCCCTCAGAAACGCGCGCGTCATCCGCGGCGTCCAGTCTCCGACGGCTTCCACCACGGCCTTGCCAAGGCTGGCGAGGGAGAGCAGCGCGTCACCGTAGCCTGTGCGCTGCTGCTGCTGCTCGTCGGTCTGCTTCTGCGCGCGCGCTGCGACATCCTCGTAGCCATCAAAGACGAGCCATCGCGGCGAGGAGCGCGGCTCGTCTTGCAGGAGAAGGAGCGGCGGCTCCGGTGGCAGCGCGCGCGCCGGCGTCGGGCCGGCGAGGAGCAACGCCACAAGGGCCAGCAGCACCGCGTCGACGGTCAGATGGAACGCCATGGCCGTGTTGCCGCCTGTGTGCCACCTGTGTGCCGCCTGTGTGCCGCCCGTGTGCGCACCCGGCCCTTAGCGCGAAAGTGCTCTCCGCGATGAGGCGGCGGTGGGCGGACATCTCTGCCCCTTTGTTCGTTCGCCAAACTAACCCTAACCCTAGCGCCTGCTGCCGTGGCGTGTCGGCGAGCGTAGCACTGACGCGCCCAGTGGCGTCAGCTCATGTGATCTTGAGGCGAGATGTTCCAAACCACCAACTTACTTTCACTCGACACACACACACTCACCCACCCGCGTCTCCCGCCGCCGCCTGCTTTTTCTGCTTCTTGGCGGCACGCTTCTCGCCCAAAGCTTTTATGCGCGCACGCTTCATCTCCTGCATCGCTTTTAGCTCCGTGCCGTCTGACGGTTTGTTGTTCCAGAGAAAGTGCGTGGGCACCAGCCCGTCGTCTCCATCGGGCTTAAGCAAGTCGTCTGACTCAGCGGCGTCCATGAGTTTGGTGTGGTAAATAGTCGACAGACACGCCCACGCGTGATAATGGCCGCGCTCAATCTTTTGCTTGTTACGCATAATCTCGTTTGTGAGGTATTTTGCCAGGTAGCGGCGGAGCTCCTCGCCGCTCTGCGACAGCTCCTCGACTGCTGCAGGCGAAGACGCTTCCTTGACGCGTTGCATGTACGCGTCCGTCCGCTCGACCAACATCTCGTGGATGAGGTCGGCGACCATCTCTTCCTGCGTGGTATTCCTGTGGCGCTCGGTGAGCGCGGCGTACAGCTGAGTCTCCGCCTTGACGACGTCAATGTCATGGCCACCCGTCCGCGCTACCATCGGCACCAGCTCGTACAGCTGCGTTGCAAACGCGACTGCGCGCTCCGGGTCTTCGTCGATCAGTCTGGCGGAGACCGCGTCGAGGAGCACGCCGAGCGGCTCCGGCGAGGGCGGCCACTCCGGAGCCCCGCCTACGAGGGACAGGCGCGACAGGTCGGGAAGCCGCATGCTGCGTGCCTCACCTCCCCCCACCCCCTCACCCTTGGGCTCGTCCGCCTGTATTTATGGACCGTGGGTGCCGCAAGCCGGACGCGAATATAGACCAGGGTGGCATTCGGATTAGAGATGGTGAGCAAATTTGACTCAGAATGCGCCTCCGCTCGATGACCGCGCGAACGGCGCGACGGCGCTAACCTTAGGTTGCTCGTGCGAGGGGTTCCAGCCGCACCGATTTTCACCCCATGTCCACCGCCGACGGCGACGAGCCGTCGCCGGCGTCCAAGCGGCAGCGCGCGGCGCCCGCGTCCATCCCCGCCGCCCTCAACGAGGCCCTCGAGCTGGTCGAATCCTTGGCCGAGCAGGACCACGTCAACGCGCACGCGCACAAACAGATCGCGGATGCGCTGAAGCGCGTCAACGACGTCGACGCGAGCGCCAGGGACAAGGCGGTCCGAAACGCGGTCCTCAAGCTCGCGGCCGAGTGCGAGTTCATCCTCGGCCCCGTCATGTGCACCGAGGTCGGCGAGAACCTCGGCATCTTCGAGCCCATGTTCATGCGCAAGCTGTTTCGCCAGCGCCTCAGCCTCGAAGAGAAGCCGTGCGCGACGTTCACGCCCGAATGGATCGAAGGGATCCTCACGTTTTACGTGCAGGCGCCGCGCGAGGACGAGACGTACGACATGTGGTTGCAGCGCGACATGATCCTGATGCTGTTGCAGACCACGCCGCACGGGATGAGCATCACCAACGACCTCATCGCGCACCTCCGCAAGGCGGGCATCACGCCGAGGACGCTCGCCACCAATGGGTGGCTGGAGGAGCTCCTCGACTGCGCGCCGGAAATGATCGAATGGGCGGCGCCCGAGTCGGACACTTCCGAGTGGGCGGCCGAGACGCGGGCGTTGCTGGACGGCAACGGCGCGAGCGCGTAGCGTGCGCGCGCCCAGAGGCGTGCTAGCGCGGAAAATTAGCGCGGAAGGTTAGCTCAGAGCTTTTTACCACCCACATTCTTATTATTCCCACCCCTCTCTGCCAAATCCTCCAAGGGTCAAAAAATCTCCCAAGCGACGAGATTGTGACGCCACGGCAGCAGGCGCTAGGGTTAGGGTTAGTTTGGCGAACGAACCAAGGCGCAGCGATGTGGTACGAACCACCTACAGAAGAAACCCCGCACAAAACAGACGAGCAAACCAAACAGCCCGGCGCAGCCCCGCGAGTTCACGTGTGGAGCGCGCCGTGGCCCGTGAACAAGGCGAGGTCGGCAGGGCCGTTTCCAGACCGGAAGACTTTGCTTTCCGCGACCCGCTAAAATTTCAGATGTGGCGCGAGGAGGTGATGCACTGCATCCGAGCGCGAGCCGGATGGCAACGTCGCCGCCACTTGTACTCAAGCCGTTCATCGGCCGGCTGGGCAACCAGATCTTTCAGTGGGCGTCCGCTTATGGGCTGGCGAGGAAGCACAACGCGTCGCTCTGCATAGAGAGCTCGCGAGGGTGGACGGCAGACATCGTCCCGCACTTTGTCGGCCCGTTTGACGAGTGCAGTGCGTGGCAATCGTCGCTGAAGCGTTGCTCGTTGGCCGCGGCGGGCGCGCCGTGCGTTCACCAGTATTCCGAGCAGGGCCCGCACCGGTTTGACAATCTGCCGGTGCGCGAGCCGTACGTGCGCTTCATCAACGCCTTCTTGGCTTCCTACCGGTACTTTGAGGGCGTCGAGACGGAGGTGCGCCAGCGGTTGCAGTTCCGGCCGCACATTCGGGCGGCTGCCCGAGCCAACGTCGCGCGCTCGCCGTGCATACGAGCTCACCCGTCGGCAGCACTCGTCGGCGTGCACGTGCGCCGCACCGACAGGCTTGGGCTTGGCGTCTGGCCCAACATCACCTACTTTCGCAACGCCATGGCGCACTTCCGCGCCAAGCACGCGGCACGCGGCGCGTGCTTTGTGATCGAATCGGACGACGTGCGCTGGTGCCATCAGCAGGGCGTGTTCCGCGCTTCCGATGTGCACATTGACAACGAGACGCGGCGCGCGGTGTCGCTGGCGGTCCTCGGCCGTTGCCAGGACCACATCCTCAGCGTGGGCACGTTTGGCTGGTGGGGCGCCTGGTTGGGGCGGGCCAAGAGGGGCTCGACGACCGTCTACTTTGCGCAGGAGGACATCGGCCAGCGCGACTACCGGCCCCTGCGCGCGTGGATCAAGAACCAGCACGAGCGGGCCGGCACCGCCGCACCGACGCTGCTACCCAGAGGCGTGCTGCGGGACTACTTCCCACCTGAGTGGTTGCCGTTTGATAACTGAGCAAAGCGCCACGACTAATACGCCATCACTGAAATTGGTGGCTGAGAAAGAAAGGCTTGTGATTCGGTGTAATATCGTGTTATGTTAAGAAGGAAATGGCGACCTTCCGAAACGGGAAGGTCGAAAGAGAGGCCGTGACAATTGTTGCGACCCTTATTATTCCCCCCTTCACGATCTCGCCGCTTGGGAGATTTTTCGACCCTTGGTGGATTTGGAAGAGAGGGGTGGGGGAAAGTGTCGGCCGCCGGGCAAGATCAAAAATGCCACTTTTCAAAAAGGGTCCATTTTGAGCTCTAGCGCGAAACTCGACTTTCGCGATCTGATCCTGCACGTCACCCCGACATGTTTCGAAATCCGGTCCGCAAGATCAAATCGCGAAAGTCGAGTTTCGCGCTAGAGCCCAAAACGGGCCCCTTTTGAGAAGGACCATTTTGTCGGATCAGATCGCGAAAGTCGAGTTTCGCGGGAAAGCCCAAAACAGACCCTTTTTGAAAAGTACCACTTTTGATCCTGCCCACCGTCCGACACTTTTCCCCACCCCTCTCTGCCAAATCCTCCAAGGATCGAAAAATCTCCCTGGCGACGAGATTGTGGGGAGGGGTAATAATAATATGTATGGGTGGTAACCAGCGACCGAACGCAACCCAACTCAAACTCAACTCAAGTATCGACCAACTCGACCAACGCAACCAACTCAACGCGAAGCGCGACCCTTTCGCCCCATCGCGGGATTCTCACCACACCGCTGCGCCATGTCACCATATCAGAGTGCGTCGTGCTCACTTTGCACCCCACTGCACCACCGCCTTCTTCCCCGCCTCGTTGGCGTCTTCCGCAAGCTCCGGAGGAAAGAGCGTCGTGATCGCCGCCATGTAGTGGCGCGCCGTTAGCGTCTTGGCGCCATTAAAGTCGCGAACCTGTGCCGCTGCGTCCGTGAGGTCGTTTAGGACAATCTTGGTCAGCTCCCCCCAGACGTGGACCATGTCCGCGCTCAGGTTTGTGTTGTAGTCCTTTCCCTTGGCGATGATGCTCAGGTGGCGATCAAAGCGCTTCGTGTCGGGCTTCTTGCGCCGGGCCACGGGTTTCAGCACCGTGCCCCCGGCCGTCTTGAGTGCGGGTGCTTTTTTTGCAGGCATCGCACGCCACTGCTTTGGTGGGCTTGGTGGGCTTGGTAGATGACACGCCTCTCAAAAAGGCGGTGCGTCTTAGCGGCAGACCTTATCTTAACGCAACTTTTGGACGCACGTACCCACACGCCCGCCCGCAGACGGAGTCGGTTGTAAGCGTTCGCGTTATTTGCGGATAAGGCCGAAGCAAAGGCCTCACCAAAGGATAGGGGGCGCACGCGCATGCTGCCCAACCTGTCACTGCTGAGCCTTCACGCAGACAGCGCCGACGCCGGCGCCTTCACGCGCGGGGCCAAGCGCCGCCGCGCGGGTGACAACATCAGAAGGCTGAATGCCAGGCGCTTTCCGTCAAATCTGACGCGGCCAGAGAAGCTGCGCCGGAGCCTCTCGTGGCCGGCGCCCGGGTCGCGGCGCGCGCCGCAGTTCGAGTGGCCGTCCACGCTGCGCTTTGCCTTCTATCTGCCCAACAGCTCTGTGAGCCAAATCGACACGCTCGGCAACCTGCCGACGCGCGCCGAGCTCGCACAGAAGCTGCGCAACTCGATTCTCACCGAGGAGAACGTGCGCAACGGCGTGCAGGCGGAGCTGGTGTGTCCGGAGCTGTGGCTGCGGAGATCGGCTGAGGCGATCGACCCGTACCATCCAGAGGAGGGGCCGGCGGCGGGCGACCTGGGCGCCCCCTGCGTCGCGTGTTTCGACTCGCAGCACAACAACAAGCTCGTCGGACTCATGATGTTGTTACCGCAGCCGGTGGAAGCGTGGCTCGAGAAAATGGTGATACTGCGCGAGCGCGAGCTTTTGGACGACGGTGGCAGCACCATCGAGTGCGTGGAGAACGAGCCGGAAGTGAACGCGGACCCAAAGCTGTGGCGGTACTGCTTGCACTACGAGAACGGTACCAGCCTCCACGTCGAGTACGTGTGCACCAACAACGCGGACAAGGAAAAGGGCGAGCCGGGACACATTCCCGGCATCCTGGGCGGTATGCAGCGCACCCTGGAGCGCATGCTCTTTCTCGGCTGGATACAGCCGCTGATCGCCAGGCTGAATGGCGACCCGGAGGTGTCGCACTCTGAAGCGACTCAGTGGGCGCTGGACAACACAGTTCTCGAGCTGCAGGCGACGAACCAAGAATACGTGGAGTTCGTCTACCATGCGATGGAGTACCGGTCCGAGCCGGGTCGGTACACGTCGATGATGTACAAGATCGCAAGCGACTGGTTTGACTTTCGCACGGTGTAGTGGGTGCATGGTCCACTGGGACGCGCATTATTTAGTGTCCCACCCACGTACGCACTCACAAACACATCCACGCACCCACGCACCCACGCACCACACCTCGTAGAACGAACGCGCACGTCGCGAGCTCAGAGCGGACCAAGCTCCACAACCTCGTGCGCCACGACCGCACGGTGGCAAAGCCTCGGAGCTTTGCCGTTGTACAGCTTGGCTTCAAACTCCCGCAGACGCCGGTACACTGATCTCCACACGTTTACGGCAGGCCAGTTGTCGGTCACGACTGCCAGCGCCCCGAAGACCGCTCCAAAGGCATTCGAGACCTGCACGAGCTGACCCAGAGTGATTCGTGCATCCTCGTCCTCGGCGAACAGAAGCGGTGCGCATAAAAAGTATGGCAAGATGACAAAGGTCTGATCAAAGCAAGAGAGCCAAAAGTTCACAGCCAAGAAGTTTCTGTACAGGCGGCGATAGTTTTCTTGCAGGTCCTTCAGCACGTCCTTAAACGTGGCGGCGGACGAGGGCACAGTTGGCGGCGATGCAGAGCGCGCGGAGGAAGGCGAAGGCGGAGGCGAAGGCGAAGGTGGAAGAACCGCGCCCCCCGCGCCCCCCGCGCCCCCCGTGCCCACCGCGCCCACCGCGCCCACCGCGCCCGTCTCCGCAAAGAGAACAAGCTGAGTTCTGAGACAAGCCTCCACCCGTTGGTTTGCTACCTCTAGCCCCACGAGCGGGCGGCCTACGAGCATGCTTACGGCAAGGCCACCAAGCGCGCCGCCCACTGCGATCCACACGAGCCACGGCCCATTCTCATGCTCGCGCCCCTCCTGGGAAGATGCAAAGGGGGGAATGTCGGCGCTCAGAGTACCGAGGACCGGCACAAAAATGCAGAGCGTCAGCACCGCGTCGACGAGGATCACAAAGCACCCCTGCAAACCGTCGGTGAAGCGGCCCGTGTCCTCGTGAATTCGTTGCGCTGCGCCTTCAACCGGGTGTGCCTCCGGGCTCCAGTGTCTCAGATAGACTCTCACCAGCGCCAGTCGCCAACGAAGCAGCCAGTGAGACGTCAAGAATTTGGCCAACGGGTGGACGATGAGCCCTGGGGTCACGATTACAACAAAGAGAAGGAGTTGGGCGAACACCTTGGCTTGGAGGCTTGCGGCCGTTTCGAGCGCTTCGGAGGTTTCAAAGAGTCCACTGCCGCCGCCGCCACTGCCACTGCCACTCTCGGCTTGAGCGAGCGACGAGGCGCCTTTTTGGACCAGGTCGTAGAAGCCCCGGTACCAGTCGTTCAGCGCAGCCTTGACTCCGGCTTTAAAGAATGAGTAGAAAAGAAAGACGAGCAGCCCACCCCAAGACACGGAACGATCCTGATTCACACAAAAGAACTCGGAAAACATCACAAGCCACTTCCCCAGCCTCAGCCCCACTCACACCCGGAAGCACACACAACACGCAGCCCACTCCCTAGCGCGCTCTGTTTACGTCTGCACCTTATCCGATTCTGCGACGCAATTCAGCATGTTCCATTTGGCGCACAAGACTTTCGTCGTCAAATTCCTGCTGTAATCGGCGGGCTTCTTCTGCGTCACTGTCCGTATGTGTGAAGTATTTCAGCATGTTCCATTTGGCGCACAAGACTTTCCTCGTCAAATTGTTACTCTTTGCGCTCGTCTATACTTATCTACAGCTGATTTGCTCCGCTCTCATCGGCGGTGCCGAGCCCGCACGCCGTAACGCACTCAACGTGGCCGTTGGCGGATGCACCCAGTGCTGCGCTTCGCGTGTTGAAGTATCAATGGGACTGCGTGGGGTCGTCAAGCCGTAATCGTCCGCCGCAAATGTCTCTTGGCGCACCGCGCGCTCCGCTACGGCCCAGCATTCGAACGGCAGCCGATGGGCCGCGAGGAGGCGATCGCTGCGTAGAGCAGCAACCCACGGTCCGTCGCCGCGCTTGTCGATCCAGCCGAGCTCGCTGACGGACACATACTGCAGCGGTCCAAACGTCACGCTTGCATCGATTAGCTCAAACCCGAACTCGACATCGTTGACCGCCGTGCGACCTCCCCTGGCTTTAAATCTGGCCAGGCGCTGCTCCGCGGCCTCAAGTGCGCCGCTCTCCTGTAGCCAGCGTAGCACGCCTCGCGACATTAAATGAAGAGGACCTTTCGGGAACATGATCGGGCCCACGCAGCGCCGTGCGGAGTCGCGTTGGACGTCGAAACGCGCCCCTGAGCAGTTCGAAAGCACCTGGCCCCAGTATCGAGCGTTCATGGGCCGGTCCGCGCCCCCAAAGCCGGTGGCACGAAAGAGCCGGGGCTGGTAGTTGTACCACTCGTAGCTGCCCGCGTGCCAACCCGCACCGAATCCAAAGGCGCGAATCAGATGCTTAGCCACCGCTTCCAGAAGCGGCACGTTGACGTACGTGTCGTCCTCCGCCAGGGCAACTGCGAGCGCTCCCTTAGCCCAAGCGCTTCTTAAAAAAAGGAGCTGTTTCGTAAGCACCGCCGACCCCGCAGCGGCCCACAAAAATCGATCCTTAAGATCGGGCCTTGCATTGTCATCAGAGGCGCTGGTCAGGTACTCGACGCGGACCGCGCTTGAGCCGGTGAGGTTGCCCGACACACGGCGTTTCTGGCTGCCAGAAAGCACGCCAAGCAGCACCTCCGGTGCCATACGGCGGCAGTAATAAGAGCGGGGGCGGTCTGCCACAAACGTGTGTGAGCGTGATCCGTCCCGATCTAGCGGAGCACACGCCTACCCGTTTTGATACTTACCAACTAAACACCGACACCCTTCTTCCACCAAATCGCCTCGTAATAGCCTTCACTTTCTTTGATCTTGGACCCAATAGTAGTAGTAGGGGCGTGGCCAAAGTACGAAACGAGCGCTTCGTGAGCGCCCTTGTAAGAACCGGCGTCATCCACATAGACCACGCCACCCTTGACGACCAACGGGTAGAGCCGCGCCAGGGACTCGTAGGTGCCGTTAAACGTGTCTCCATCCAGCCGCAAAAAGGCGATTGAGTGCATGCCGTGTGGTGGCAGCGTCTCGTGGAACCAGCCTGAGACGATGCGCACGTGGTGCGACAGCGATTCCCGGCGCAGTGCACCCTCTACGGTGCTTCGAGGCGATCTGAAATTGCCCAATCTTCCGCGCCCGCAGCTGCGCCGAGGGAGCGCGTCCGTTGGCGCGGAGCAGTTGCCGCGGTCTTGGGATTGCGCGCGCGGCAGCCCCTGGAAAGAGTCTGCCGCCCAGAGCAGGCTGTGCGACGACAGGTTGTGAAGCACCCGCGCCAGGAGCACCGTCGTACCGCCGTGAAACACGCCGGCCTCGACCAGGTCGCCGCCGCGCCCCGCCTCTCCTACCTGCAAACTAAGCAGCGCGTGTGTGGCGAGGAGCACCGTCGCCAACTGTCTCGTCATCGAGACAAGCGAGCGAACGGGTGGGTGGAGAAGGGCTTTTGCGGTTTGTGGTCGGACCAGGTGGTGGAGCTCGGAGACTGGGATGGGCATGTCAAGCATAGCAGGCGTGGCAGACCACCCCCGCTCTGCCACGAACGTGTGGGCATCTAGCGGACCACTTCTGCTGCGGTGGAGCTCCCACCCCGAAGCGCGCACGACTCACGGAAATGCAAGGGCCATGATCTTGCTCCTCAGCTCGGGAACGATGCCGTTCTCAACAAGCACCTTCCAAGCCACCGCGTAGGGCCCGCGCATCCAACCCCCACTCTGAGACCCGACCATGGTCTGTAGGCGCTTGTATTTGGAAAATGCGTGAGCATTGATGACCGGTATTGTCAGGTCGTTGTAGCGGCTCCAAACGTAACCGTAGGACCTTGGGTAGCCGCCGTCCGGCTCTTGCGATTCGAAGAACCGGATCAAGAAAAGAGCCATGCTCAGCTGAGAGTGCGTCGCGTTTGTGTAGACGTGATTGAGCAGGCTCTTCCTGTCCGCCGCAACGCCCTGCGCCTTCAACTGCTGGACACGATTGCGCACAGTCTCCGCTTCCAAGCGAAACGTGGTGCCTTCGTAGAAATGGTTGCTGTCATCGAGCCACACCTGCCAGAACTGTTCACGTTTGGCGTGATAGTCTTGCTCGACTGACGGCGCCATGCTTTGCTGCAGCAGCTCGTGCCAGCACGCTGGCGCCAGCTGAACCACGGCGTAAATGACGAGTATGTTTCCGAGCAGCTCGGTCTCCTCCCCGGCAGGTGCTCCCGGAGCCGAGACTGGCATTGGGACGCGGCGGGTGGCGGCGATTATCTTGTGCTCGCGTTCCCAGTCATGGTGGCACAGCCGGAAGCGCCTCGTACGCGCCATCACGAGAGAGAGAGAGAGAGAGAGAGAGAGAGAGAGAGAGAGAGCGCACGCGTGTGTTGGCTGAAGCCAGCCGGAGCGAGCGTTCAGGTCCCGTGGCCTTCCTTTTTAGGAAGGTGTAAAAAATAAAGAAAAAAAAACGGGCGAGTGTAGATGCGCGCGTGTCTGTGGCGCGTGGCGTGCACGTGCCTTGCCAAGTTGGCGCCGCTAACATGATAACTTTACATTACAACGCGTTAATCGTTAATAGGCCTTACGGCACCTTCGAGAATGGCCGCGGTGCAAACGTACCTTAGCCGCGCGCAGCGGTGCTTCTTTTGGATCCCAGCCTCCGCCGTGGTGCGAGATCACAATGTTTCTCACCTTGCTTACGCTGCGCTCCCGCGGTGGGCATCAGTCTTGCCCGCCGAGATCATTGTACTGCGTGGCAAAAGTCGCAAGGGCGATGATGTTTTTGAGTGGTGCGTGCGTCTCAGCCACCCTCTGTTTCCATACCACCTGTCGGTGCATGGGGATTCAGTGCCATTTGTCTTCTTCCTAGTGCGAGTGCCGAGACGGGCGGTTGAACTCTTGGTGTCACGCATGAGTGCGAGCCCGGCGCAACGTAACTCGCAGCTGCTGCAGCTGTACATAGCAAACAGAGGGAAGGTGGACCCGGAACAGAGCGGCTGGTTGAGAGAAATGAGCCTTGAAGAGCAGGCTTCGTTGCACTCAGAGCTTCACCCAGAAGCTCAAGTCTTTCCCAAAGCTCGGTGGGCAGTCTCCTGGCTGAATGCCCAAGTCTGCGCGGCGCTTAGAACGGTGATCACGATCACACCGGTCCACGCCGACGGCGACGCACTGGGGCCGCACGACCAGGCTGTAGTCGTTTCATCGCATCGCTGCAGCGAGGAGCAGCATCAGCTACTGCGCTCTCTCCTGGACCACGCCCACAGCCTGCAGAGCCTGCTGGACGAGCACACGGACGAGTTTTCTGAGGGACTCTACCTCAAGGCTTCCAACCAACTGAAGGTCCTTGCTCAGACCGCGTCGCTCGTCTCAGCGCGCTAGGTGCCAGTCGCGTTGTCGCCTTTGCTTGTGGTGTGCGCAGCGGCGCGCAGTGTACAGTGTACAGTGTATGGTGTACGGTGTTCTTAAAAGGAATCCAAATACGTTGTCACTTCTCGCGTCTGCACACCACTGCACACTACTGCACACTACTGCACTCAACTGCACTCAACTGTACACAGCCGCACCGACACGACACGGCACAGCTTCACACTTTCTCATCGCATTCCGAGGTCTGGCGGAATTGCCAGTGGATCGTACAGTCTCACAAGCTCGATGCTGTAGCGGCAGTATACTTCAGGTTGGTATATTATCCGGTAATCCAGCGTTTTCAAAACCATGCGTTCCATTCGGCAAAGCAATTTACTGTCCAGCCAAAACCCGCCGCTTCTAACAATGGATGCGATATACCTTGTAGTGATAGCTGTGTCGGTCAGCGTCTTCACCGCCAGTGAGATGCACGCCGTCATAAGCAGGCGCACACAATGCCGTGCCGCGGCGTGACGCTGCTCCGCTCGAAGAAAGGACTCGAGAAGCACATATGCAGTTACGAGCTCTGCGGAGGTGAGGTCCAAGTAGAACACAAGGCATTTAACAAACATTTGCAGATCGCGTTTCGGTGCACAGTACAGCAGCACGGTGGGAGCAAACTCATTCACGCGCTCGTCGAACAACGCATTCGACCAGGAGTCGCCACTAGGATATGACGCGAGGATGCGCAGTGCCCGACCAACTCCACCACACAGAATCTCGTCCGAAGGGTCAGACAAGACAAACTCGTGCTCCTCGTCTGGCGACGGCGGCGACGGCGGCGGCTGCATGCAGGTCTTTCCGGTGCAGCTCGAAAAGTTGGATGCGGTGCGTCGAGCTCTTGAGCTAGCGGCAGTCATTTCTTGTAAACGTGCACTTTTTGTATTCGCCCAAAGGTACACAGACACTCGGATTCGAGACTATGCCTACCCTCAGCCCAAGCCCCAGCCCAAGTCTCAGCCTCAGCCTTAGCCCACCGTTGCAATGAGCGAGGAAGCAGACTTTGGAGCTACGCTTTCGTTCATGAACGCTTTCAGATCGCCGAGTATGGCGTTCACCATTTGTTCTGCACCAGTCGGTGCACCCCCAACAGCCGCCGGTTCAGACACCTCGGCAGCTGCGGCGATCTCGTGGAGGAACGCGGACGGCGAGTGCACCATGCTCATCGGGTGCTCTTCCGCAGAAGCTCGCGGCGACACCCCGACCGAGAACCCGTTGAAGAGCTTGTCGCCCGCCTGCAGAATGGGCGACTGCTGCAAGTGAAGGGGCAATGCTCCCACCGCCTCTTGGTGCACATGCACACCGCCATCCCACGGAACGTGTGCAACGCGCAGCCCCTCGTCTTCCGCCACAGCCTTTACCTCTTCGTCTACCGCCGCCTTGGTCGCCACCGTCTCCACAAAAGCCTCCGCCACCTCAACGCGCTTCAGCGCCTCGTCGCGTTCGGCGCGCACTCGAACGAGCTTGAGATCCAGTTCCTTGTTGAGCACGTCCGCCTCGTGAACGTCGGCCTGGAGCTTCTTCAACTCGTCGAGATCTTCCTTGCCCACAGCAGCGGCGTCCACAGCGGCGCACGCGTTCGCGTTTGCGTTTGCGTTTGCGCCAATGGCAGCTTGCAGCTGAGCCTCCAGCTTAGAGACATCTTTCTCAAGCTTGCTCTCGTTGATGGATAGCTCTCCGATGCGCTCCCGAGCAAGTCTGAGATCCTTTGCGCTGGCTTCGGCTACCGCCGCGACTGCGGCCTGGTCCATGTCAACCGCTGCAACCGAGGCTGCTGCCGCCTTTGCCTCTGCGAGCTGTTGCGTCGACTCCGCCTTTGCGGCCTCGATTGCAGCGGCACAAGCAGCCTGGGCGGTGGACGCGGCGGTCTCCGCATGAGCCAACTTGGAGCCCGCCTCGATGACCTGGCGGCTAAGCGCGTCCCTCTCGCGTGTGAGCGCGTCGATCTTCTGGTTCAGATCGTTGCTGAGCTGCGCGCTCTCGCTGAGTTGAACGGATCTCGCAGCGCTGGCTTCGAGCCGCGCCGCGGAGGCCTTCCGTTTGTGCTCGTCGGCCTCGCGTCGCATGCAGTCCTCCGCGCGCTGCGCAATGACCAGTTCGTCACGCATCGTTGCCAGTCGAGAGTGGAACTCTGTCTTGGCTTCGTGAAACGCGTTGGCGATCGCGTTCTGCTGAAGCTGAAGCGTTTGCGAGTGGCTCTGAGCCTCAGAAAGTCGTTCTCGAAGATTGTCCACTTGGGCCATGAGGCGAATCGCTTCCTGCTTTGAGCCGCCCACGAGAGTCGCCACCCCTTGCCCGGTCTGGCCGAGTCTGGCCTTAGGCTCGAACGCGTTGATCAGGGACGGAAGGCCCGCACTGGCCGCCTGCCCCGCGTGGCCAGTCTTGGGGGCGCTGTCGCTTCGGAAGTTGAAGGTGAGCCTGGGCGCAGAAGCGACGTGAAGTGCGCTACGAGAGTTGGGAAGACCGCTTGGTGCGCTGCGTGCGCTATGAGCGTTGGTTGCGCTTAATGAGTTGAATACGCCGAATGCGTTGGAGCCCGCCGAGTTGGGTGTTGCCTCTAATGGAGCGGATGGAGCGGAGCCTTTGCCGAAGGCTGTTCGTAGACTAAACCCGACAGCCTCTTCCTCGGCGTCCTTGGGCCGAAAAGACATGTTAAGGCGGACCACCTTTTCTAATTACAGCGAGAACGCCTTAGTTATACACTGCGCCTTTCTCGCTCCCTGACAATTACGCACCCCCTCCTGCATTCCCTTTCGCCTCACTCTCTCTCTCTCTCTCTCTCTCTCTCTCTCTCTCTTTCCCTACATCCGTTTCCCGCACTCCTGTGCGTCACATAAACAAATCCTGCTCCTCCTGCGCGGAAGATTCCGACAACGGGGTCGGCGTTGCCGGTGCAGCAGGCATAGGCATTGCTACCGCGGACGCGGCAAGCCCCGAGTCGGTCCTCTTCGTGTCCGGCACATCGCCAGTCTGGTGGCACGGGACGCAGCTAGACCAGTCGCCGAGGCCCTTTGACGCGCGCAGCATCCTCTCCGTCACGTACACCGTATTGTGGCTTGAAGACGAGGCGATCTGAAAGTGTGGATGCAACTCCATACACCGGTGCAGCTTCATGGCGCCTCGCCTCCATAACGACCCAGACTCGTCTCGCGTATCGCTTGCCAGCTGCAGGCTGGCTCGAAAGCACGCGTTCGCAATAGTCTTTGCCGGGCGCTTGCACAGCGCATACTTGCACTCCGCCGCTGTGCAGTGCTTTGTGTGCTCCACTGAGAGTCGAAACACGTGCCACGTGTCATTCACCAGCTGAGCTTCCACGTCTGGACACAGCCCCTCAGCAAACATGGCGTCGCGTATCGCAACCACCTCCTTCATGACGTTGTCAATCTTGACCATCTCGCGGTCTGAAAGCTGGTCCGTCGAAACGGTGCTTTGGTCGGCTCCACTGCTGTTGGCGATCTTCTGCGCGATGAGACACTTTGATCCCTTGCCGACCGCTGTATTGTTGCGCGCGTGCGCAGCGCGCCCCTGGCGCACGTCTTTGGTTTTCATGCGATCTTCGCGTCGCATCTCCTCCACGGTCTTGCCGCAAGCCACGCCCGTAGCGCTGCCAAGGCCTTTGTAGGGCTGGTCGCGCGTGCCACCAGGGCGGTCGGCGCGCCGAGTCGCGTCCTCGTCTGCGTCCTTGCCCAGGCGGTCCCGCTCCGTGCTGACCATGATTGTGGTGACGTTCCCGCACGAGCACACCATTCCATCCGCCGTCCGCTGCAGCTTGTCCGTGTCGCGGTTCCCGCACAGCTTGCACTCCCACCCAGGCCACTCACCTCCACCTCCACCGCCACCGCCACCGCGGCCGCGGCCGCGGCCGCCCGCAGTCTCGGCTGCCGCCCCGCCCCATCCGGGCGCTCCGGCCTCACCGGCGGCAGCACCGGCAGCAGCGCTAGCACCGTCCCTTCCACTCAGAAGAAGGCGTGCAAACACGCCTCTGTTGAGCCCTACAGATCTATGCATTCGATCGATGCCGTCGGTGATCGGCGTCACGTAATCACAGCGTCTGTACTTGAGCCCACCACCAGAGCAGCCCTCCTGGTGGCCGCTCAGTCGGTGCATTCCTTTGAAAAGCGGGTGCTGGTGCCGCGCCACCGCCCGTTGTGCACCGTAAGCGTTGCCTCCGTCTAGGGGCTTCAGATCTTGAAGTTTGTCAGCACCTCGTGGCGCACTGGAAGCAGCTTCGGGCTGCAGCGACGGCGAGCCCATTCCAAACTGCGCAAACTGGGGCAGACTCAAGACCAGCCCTCCTCCGGTGCTGCAGCCACTTTCCGTGTCGGTCACGACATTATTGCCTTGCGACGATGAGCAACCGGGAGCAGCGTGCGCCAACTCCTCGACCTCCCTGTCCGCCTGCTCATCGTCATCAGAATCATCTTCGTCCGACGGTTGGGGTGCACTGACGACACCGGCACCAACGCTCACAGTCGGCCGCAGGGGGCGAAACGAGAACTTCCTCGCTGCGCTCTTGGCAATGGGCAGCTGCACCGGGGATGTAGGGCGCAACTGCTGTTGCTGCAGTTGCGGATGCGGTGGCGAGCGAGTCGATCGGGAAGAACGCGCCAGCGAGCACGAATTCACTGCCGCGCCTCTGTGCTGGCGGTGGTGGGCCTTGTGACTTGGGTGGGCCGAGTGGGCCGAGTGGGCCGAGTGGGCCGAGTGGGCCGAGTGCACCTGCAGCATACTTCGCGTTCTTGCTAGCCAACACACGTAGAAACAGCAGTACCCAAAGCAACACGGCACCACCACAAGCCACAAGCCACGGAAAAGTGGCGGCGTAGACTTAGCGCAGCGGAACTCTAGCAAAGAATGGAGACGGCGTGAACAAAGCACAAGGGCGCGAAAAATGCCACACCTCCCTTTTTAGGAAGGTCGACCACGAACAAACAAACACACAAACACACGAACACACGGCGTGCCAGCGGTGCCAGCGGTGCCAGCGGTGCCAGCGGTCATGACCGAAGACCAAGACCAGCTCTTCCCAAAGGTCTGCTACGAGATTACGCTGAACGCACCCAATCCATGGCAAGACCTAGAGCTGCTGCCGCGCTCGCCGAGCTGCAACGAGACGCGCCTTGTCCCGGAACACGACAACGCACCACAGCTGATTCTGCCCGGGTGGCGCATCGAGGTGATCGAGCCGGACGGCATGTTTGTGAAGTGCGAGAAGCCAGACAAACACGTCGTGACGGGGAAGCTTGTCGCATTGAAGGTGCGCCTATTAGACCCTGATGGCGCCGTGGTGTCGGACCACCCGCCGCTCACATTCAAGGCCTCTCTGCTCTACGAGGATCTGAGCCCGGTCGTAAAGATGCCAGGGTCCTGCCATCTGTCCATCTGGCCCTTTCAGACATGCTCCGTCACCGTGCGCGAGATGAAGCATGGGGTGTGTGAGTTCAGCCTCTTCATCGACAAGAACGCGGGCGTCTACTCCTCCAAGCATGACCAAAAGAAGTTCCGCTTTCACATCGACGACGTTTCTGAGAAGTACCACAAGCTGGCAGCGGCTTCCAGCGCGTTTGTCATCGCGAGCAAGGGCGACCGCACCTCAAGGTCTCGTGTGGTTAGGACGACGGAGTCCCCGAGCCAGAGCTTGGCGCTGCGCGTTGAGCGACTCGCCCAGCGGGTGGAGGAGCAGCAGATCGAGATCGCCGCACTTCGGAACCGCGTCACGGACCTGGAGGGCACGCAGAACAAGAAGCGGCGCCACCGCTGACTCCGTACCTCCGAACCTCCGAAGGTGTGTGGTGTGTGGTGTGTGGCGTCTCAGGGGGAGAGCTCGGGGCGTCTAAAAAACCCCCACCAAACGCCTTTCTAGGTTGGTCGGTCCGTCCGTAAGCCGAACCACTCGCAGAAGCCGTGACGGACGCTTGTCCACGTCAAAAATCCAGCAACGGCACAAAGCCACCGGAACGCACATTGCCTCGGGCGTAGCGAATACGCAGCAACGCCTTCTGAGCGTTCTGAGCGTTCTGAGCGTTCTGAGCGTACTGAGCGACTTGGACGCCTCGCGCGCCTCGAGCGCGCCGGTACGAGAGCACCGCCCAAGTAGCGGCCATTCCAAGCAGCGCAAGAAGCGCCACGGCCACGTAGCCTTCCATAATTCCGACAATCATATTCGACTCCGGAGACGGCGCGGGGGGAGGGGGTTCCGGTACCGTCTCGTCGTCGAAGCCCGAGTCGCCGCTTCCGTGCGAGTCTGAGCCCGAGCCTGAGCCCGAACCCCAATCGGGGCCCCATCCTGCATAAGGCGCGACGCCGTCCCAGCAGTGTGTCGCGCGCAGCGAGCTAGCTCCCGCGTGGAGAAGGAGCCGCGTTGTGTCCGCGGCGTCTCGCACCGCGTCGGCCTTAGCCTGGCTCGCTGCGGCCGCGGTGCACTTCATGATCTCGACGGCGCGGGCGACGGTCAGCGTCGGGTCGTACCCAAGGAGCGCCGCGAGGTAGCCTGCCACGTGCGGGACGCTCATCGACGTGCCGGAGCCGAGCGAGTAGCGGTCCGCTCCCGCCGTCCAGCCGCTCACGATCTCGACGCCCGGCGCCGAGACGGTGACGCAGCTACCAAAGTTGTAGACACGGCTGTCGGTCCTCGAGGCCGCCCCGACGACGATCGCCGTCGGCTCTGTGAGGGGAGAGTACCCGCTCGCGCAGACGTCCGTTTCGTCGTTCCCGGCCGCCGCGACCACTGGGATGCCTGCATCGTACGCCGCCCGCACAGCGGCGTCAAACCCTGGCGAGTAGTCGGGATACGACAGGCTCATGGAGATGACGCCGCGGACGTGGGTGGGCTGCGACGCCATATCGTCGATCGCCCAGTTCAAGCCGTCGATGATGTCGCTGAGCGCGCCCGCGGGCTCTGGGCCGCAGCTGAGCACCTGCACCGGCACGATGGTCGCCCTGACTGCCACGCCCACGCTCGAACCGGCGGCGGTGCCGGCGCAGTGGGTGCCGTGTCCTGAGCAATAGCTGTCGGAAAAGCCGTGCGGTCGCCACGGTGGCAAGAATCCCGGAGAGCCCCCAGCGCATGCGCCTGTGGCAGTCGCGATCGCTCCTCCACAAGCGGGAGTGTACCCCTGCACCACCCTGTCTCCGAATTCATCGTGGTCCGGGAGCACTCCCGTGTCAAAGACGTATATTCTCACACCCTCGCCGGTCAATGGGCCGTGTTCATAGGTCCCGTCGAACAGACCACCCTGGCTCTCGTCCACCCGATCGACTCCCCAAGAAAGCACGCTCACCACGCTTCTGGGAAAGGCGTCGAGCTGCCTTGCCGCAGACCTTCTGCTTGCGTTGACATCTCTGACATCGAGCAGCACAAAGTCTTCGGGAGGCAGGCGCACTTCGCAGTCTGCTTCAACGCTGATCACGTCAGGGTCGTGCAAGGCGTCTGCAAGGGAGCCCTCGTCTAGAGGCAACAACGTTTCACTCAAACGCCCCGGAGCTCCCGACGAGTGGAGAGACGAGAGGCTCTGGGCCTTCCAACCACCGGGCGATGACGACTTGTTGGAGAAGAGGACTATGGCGTGCTTGGTGTTTGGGCACGCACTCTTTCTTTCTAGGAACTCTGTATAGGGCCTTCGCTCCGCGGGCATGGCTACCTACCTTGCTCTAGTACCCAATGAAAACGGACGCAAGGCACCCCCTTATCAACACAGTGACGCGACGATCGAGACGGCGAGCGCGTTTACCAGTACAGAACGTGAAAAACTGCCCACAAGTCCGCTCTCGCCGCGCCGCCCCCGCCGCCACCGCCGCAGCAGCCCTCACGGCCGGCGAAAGTTCCACCCCATGGCCACGCCGATCTGCCGCATCATGGACACCAGCGCCTCCTCCACCACCTCGTCCCTTATTTTGGCCCCTTCTTCGACGAGGATCTCGTGAAGCTTGATGTCGGCGTTTGTGAGCAGTGGAATCATCTTGTTGATGAACTTGAGTGCCGCATCAAAGTAGAAGCCCAGCACCGTGTCCTCCGCCCCAGCGTAGTTGCCCGTGAGAAAGAAGACGAGGAAGTGGTACTTCTGCGGGTCGATCCGCTTGCGGAGCCAGTGCTCCTGCGCGAGGCGCAAGTAGGCCTCGGCCTTCTTCCTCCGCTCCGGCATGGTCCCCTTGTCAAAGAGGA
>MDTA01003447.1_pt1 | contig 22795 bp, 23 predicted proteins | sample 811151 | NCBI WGS metagenome assembly MDTA01 (sample SAMN05326648, study PRJNA326480) | marine metagenome | isolation source: seawater | place: Indian Ocean: South | collected 2010
ATTTATTTCTGAATTTCTTTCAAAATATTTATTACAGTTCATTTAAAAAAAAATTCAGATTTATTAATTTTATACCAGCTAAAAAAAAATATTTTTTTAAAAATGATCAATCCATAAGTAGAAAATTATGTGGGGTATTTTGGAAAAATATAAATTGGAAAATTATATACTATTACCTTGGAAAATTTAATATTTGTGAAATTGGACCAGGTGATGGAAGCTATTTTAAAAAAGATATATCTATAAAAAAAAAATTAATTAAAAAATATACCGGATATGATGTAATAAAAAATAAAAATTGGAAAAAGTTAAATAAAAAAAAAAATTTTGTTTTAAAAAAATTTGATGGTTACAGTTTTCAAAAAATAATTTCAAAAAATAATAATTTAATTTTATCTCAATCTTGTTTAGAACATGTGAGATATGATTTAAAATTTTTTCAGGACGTAAAGAAAAAATTTAAAAAATCAAAAGAAAAGAGTATTTTGATAAAGTGCGTGCCAAGTCCTTTTTGCCTTTTTACTTATTTAACTCATGGATATAGACAGTATAACACTAAAAACCTTAATAAAATTTCTAATGTTTTGGGTTCCAACAATTTATTTGTTATTAAATTAGGGAGTTTTTCTCTAAACTTCGAACATCTGAAGAATACAACATTGCCATTAATATTTAAAAAAAAAGATATGATGAAAAAACAGAGTAAATCTTATTATAATAGAATTAACAATCTTATAGTAAAAAATAACACAGGTTCTTTATTTTTTTCATCTTTCATAATCATTATAGGCTTTATAAATTTTAATAAATTAGAGAAAGAAGATATGATTAAGAAAATCTTTTCTTAATTTTATTAATATTGAATATGTATATGGAAAAAACAAAAATTAGTATTACATCAAGTAAAATGATGTTTCTGTAAATATTTTTAGTTGATGTAATTTTTTTTTTAATAATTTCAAAGTTGTTTTTTTTAATTTGATTTTGATTTAAACCAGATTTTTTTAAAGTTTTCTTAATCATTATTAACTCAATATCTTCTAAAGTTTCTCCCAAAATTACTGATAAGTTTTTTATTATAACCTCGATACTTTTGTTGGGTTTAGTTGTAGTACAATTTACAAAGTAGTATCTTTCCTGTATTTGTATTTTTAACTTTTGACAATTGTTTGAAATTTCAATTAAATTGTTATTGTAATTAGTTTCATAATTAATCTTTTGATCCATTTTTTGTTGTAAAGTTCTATAATATTCCATAAGTGTTCTTCTGGGCACTTCATAACCTTCCTCTGGTTTCAAAAGTTCGTCTATTTCATAGGAAATTTTGCTTTTTAAAGAAAGACTAACGTTATAAATCTTTTTTACATTATTAATTTGATATAAATAATTAATTAAAGTTACTAAAGTTAGAAAAATAATAAAAAAAATAAATTGATTTTTTGTTTGTTTTTTAAAATTATATGTCATTAAATATTTGTTAGGTTTATAAAATAGTAAATGTTAACTTGTAATAATGTATAACAAAAAAATTATAATAGTAATACCTTGTTTTAAGGTAAAAAATAAAATTTTAAGCGTTATATCTAAAATACCCGAATGGATTTTCAAAGTAATATGTATAGACGATGCGTGCCCAGAAAAATCAGGAGATTTTATAAAAGATAACAACAAAGATGAAAGGGTTTTAACTTTATATAATAGTAAAAATTTAGGTGTAGGGGGTGCATCAATGGTGGGATTTAAACATGCAAGAAAACTTGGGGCAGATATTATTATTAAAATAGATGGTGACGATCAAATGGATTTAAAATTGTTAAATAAATTTATTGAGCCCATAATTTTAAACCAGGCTGACTTTGCAAAAGGAAATAGATTTACTAAATTTAAAGATTATTTAGATATGCCAATAACTAGAAAAATTGGAAATATTTCTTTATCATTTTTTAATAGATTTTCATCTGGTTACTGGAATTTATTTGATACAACAAACGGGTATTTATGTTTTAATTCGAAGTTAATAGATTTATTACCTTTAGAAAAAATTAGTAAAGATTATTTTTTTGAAAGTGACTTACTAAACTGGTTATATATTTTGAGAGCCAAAGTTGTAGATATTCCCATAAAGTCAATATATCAAAATGAAAAAAGTAATATAAATATATTATTAGTTTTCATAAAATTCCCAATACTATATTTTAGAAATTTTTTCAGAAGATTTTTTTATGAGTATTGTTTAAGAAATCCTGACATGAAATTTCTTTCATTCATTTTTGGGATATTATCAATTATTTTTGGAGTTACATTTTCATTAAATGTTTGGAAAACTGGAGTTGAGGATGTACCCTCTTCATCTGGAACTGTAAGTATCGCATTAATATCATTATTAATTGGTATTAACTTTGTTTCTTACTTTTTTATGAGCGATATTAATAATGACCCTAAAAATCCTATACTTACTATTTAATTAATTTTTTATAATCACTTAAAACTTTATTCCAAAGATAAAATTTTTTTGTTTTTCTGTGATTTGATAATGAAATTTTTTTTCTTAAATTAATGTTTGTGTTTAACTTGTAAATGAATGAAAAAAATTCTGATTTATTTGTAAATTCTAAAATATTTTTTCCTTTCAAAAATCTGAAATTATTTGAAGTTTTGTTTATAATAATTGGCAACCCAATACTTGTATAATCTAAGATTTTATTTTGAAGCCCAGATTGAATTTTAACATTACAAATACCAGCTAATGAATTCATACTATAATTTTTTAATGAACCTATGTTTGAAATGATATCTATTCCCCTTAGTTTAAAAAATATTTTTAAAATACTTGAACAATTTCCCAGTATTCTAAATTTAATAGCTGGAAATCTAATTCTTAAAGTTGGTAGGTAATTATTAATAAAATCTAGACAAGCACTTCTATTAGCAAGTGAGTTTATATTACCAAAGAAAATAATATTGTTTTTTTTTTGGTTTTTAAAATAGATGTTTTTTTTAAAATGAGTACCGTTTCCGATAATTAAAATGTTCTTTTTAGAAATACCTGAATATTTGAGATCACCTCTATTAACAAGTACTATTTTATCAAATTTTTTTACCTCTCTAATTTCATATTTGTTTAATCTTTTTTTTTCAAATTTATATAAGTATTTAAGAGGATTTATAAATGACAAATGTTGCTCTACAGTTTCATAATTCTTAGAGATTAGATCTGTCATCTCTAAAATTTTTTGTCCTTTAAATTTGTTAGGCATGTAGTATGTGGATCTGATTAAATGAAAAATTATAACATCATAGTTTTTACATATCTTGTTTATTTCGTTTTTCATTTTAGGAGATTTATATAGTCCAACCTGTAAAGGCTCACCATTTACAAGTGATTTTATTAAATTTAAAGTTTTAGAAAAAATGTTGTTTTTGAATATAAATTGTTTTCTTATAAATTTTATTTTTCTCTGAGATTTACCAATTGAAACTAAATCAATTTTATTTCTGTTTGAGAGAAATTTCATAATTTCGGAAATTCTTAGTTTATCACCACCTGTAACTGGAAAAGGATATCTTGTTGTTACGAATAATACTTTTTTATATTTCATAAATCTCTGATTTAAAATTTCTGTATATATTTTTTGATGAAAATTTATTAGCATTTTTAATAAATTTCATTTTCTGTTTTTTTGACGGTTTTTTTTTAAAAAGATAATATATTTCGGATTGTTTTAAATTTTTATTAATATAAGTTGCGGAGTTTCCCAAAAGTTCATTATTACTTTTTGTATTCATACAAATAACTTTAAGTCCAAAATATTGGGCTTCAATTAAAGATCTACCAAACCCTTCAAATAGAGAAACATCTAAAAAAAAATCTGAATTTTTAAATAGGTATATCAAATTTTCCTCACTAATATTTGTGAAAAAAAATGTATTTTTTTCAAATATTTTTTTTTTGATATTTCCGACAAGAATAAAATTGATATTTTTACTTAATTTAATTATCTTATATAAGTAATTTAAATTCTTTCTAGTTTCATTTGATGTAATACACAAAACATTTTTCAAATTTCTTCGCGATCTTTTAATATTTTCAAAAATTTTTAAACTTAATAGTTTTTTATTTTTAAAATCAATGATGTTTGGAATAATACATATTTTTTTAGATTTAATTGAAAGGTTCTTAATTATTAGATTTTTTGTGAAATTTGATGGGCAAATGATTTTATTAAATTTACCAAGAAATAAATAATTTGTGTCAAGATAGATTTGCTTTATTTTTTCTATTATCTTAATTTTATATTTTATATTGAAGATCTTCCTATAGTCATGAACAATAATATTATTTTTTTTTGAAAACGAAAATGTTCTTAAAAATGCGTAACCCTCTTCTGGGTATATTACACTATGAAACTTATATGAATTAAAGATCAAAAAAAAAGGAATAAAAACAAATTTATATAACATAGTTATAAAATATGACCCTGTTTTTCCTGTATAAATGATTTTTATAGTTGATTTTTTTTTTAAAAGTTTGACTAGCCCAATATTGTATTTGTAAATTCCACTGAATTCTTTCTTTTTATTGGGCATTATGTATAAAATTTTATGCATATTTTTTTTTATGAAAAAGAATAATTGCTAAAGCTAACCATGGATAGGGACTAGTAATTGTACTTTGGAAAAAAAAAGTTATTAAAATATAAAAAAAGATAATATATCCAAAAACATATTTTTCTTTGATTATATTTGCTAAAGATTTTACAATTAAAAAAATTAACATAACAGCTGGAATAATTCCACCATCGTGTAAAATAGAAAAAAAATAGTTCTGAATATATTGTTTTTTATTTTCAATATTTGGGTGCCATTGTGACATAACTTCATTAATTTTTATTAGATGAGTATAATTAAAATCCTTTGCATGTTGATACCAAATATCAGAGTAAGCGCCATGTCCATAACCAACAAAATTATTTTCAGTAGAACCTTTTATAGATAGTATATTATGAAAAATTCTTACAAATCCAGTTGGCTCTGATACATTGATTATAGAGAGTAAATTATTTTCGTAATAGCAAGTATAAATTACATTACAATTAATTGTAAAGACAGGAGATAGAAATTCGTTAAAACGAGATGTTATATTGTCAATATTTAATACACTCCTACTTGAGATCAAATTATTATTATTTAAACTTGTATTAGGAAATATTATAAAAAAAATAGTTATTACAAAAATAGAGATAATAATCAGGTAATTTTTGTAAATTTTTAATAAATAAATTTTATATACTAAATATGAAATTAAAAATATGAAGCCTACTCTCGAAGAGGTTTGATAAATAATAAAACATATTAATAACTCTACAAAATAAGTTAGTATCTTTTTTTTGTTTTCATTAATATTTTCTTTAAAATAATTAAATATAATTAAGTAAAAAGATAGCATTAATGCAAGGTAAGAGGGTTCTGGACTTATTAAAAAGGGTCTGTTTAAATTTTGTGTGTTTAAACAATCTAATCTTTTTATAAAAAATTCAAGTGTTCCACAACTTGTTTCAAATAAAATTGGAATTTTAAAATAAAAAATAAAATAAAGTAATATTATTCCAACACCAAATAAAATAATTTCATTAAATCCAAAATATTTTTTTATTTGTAAATAAAATAATAAAATTGTTGGACCAATTAAATATTTAATTAATTCAATCAAATAATTTTGTTCTTTCCATATCATTAAAATATAAAATAAAATTAGATAAAAGATTAATAAAATAATAATTTTTTTTGACTCTAAAAAATTTTTAAAACTTGTATCTGTAAAAAATATTATCCAAGCTACAAAAAATAAAATAGTAATAGGTAAAGTTTCAAATGCAAATTTATTTGCAAACGGTATTAGATGGATTGAAAATATAGAAAATATAAAGATTAATTTATTAAGTTTAATATCCATTATATATAGTGTATATCAAGCAGTGTCAGTTTTTAAAATGTCTAAAGAATCAAAATATTAAAATGAATAAAAATGTATTAATTTTAGGCTCAAGTTCAGATATAGGAAAAAGTGTTGTTAAATGTTTTATTAATGACGGATACACAGTATATCTTCATTACAATAAGACAAAACCCAAACACTCATCAAAAAATGTGAAATATTTAAAATGTAATTTGAATAAAATTCAAAATTATAAATTATTTATAAAAAAAATTAAGAACGTAACTTTCTCCTCTTTTATAAATTTGATTGGATATATTGACAATAAAGAAATAATTAATGCCAATTATAAAAATTTAGAAAATTCATTAAGGATTAATTTTATTTTTCCAGTACTTATTTCCAATTATATATCTTTAAAAATGGTTAAAAATAATTTTGGAAGAATTTTACATTGTTCCTCAATAGGTGTGAAATTTGGTGGAGGTAAAAATACCTATACCTACTCTCTCGCTAAACATTGTCTAGAATTTATTCCTCAACATTACAAAAAAATATCAAACAAAAATGTTTTGTATAATGTGCTAAGAATTGGAGTAACAGATACAAAAATTCATAAAAAAATTAGTAAAAAAAATCTTAAATCAAGAATTGCTAAAATACCAATTGGTAGAATTGGTCAACCTGAGGAAATAGGAAATTATATATATTTCTTATCATCTAAAAAAAATACATTTATTACGAATCAAATATTGTCTATCTCCGGTGGAGAGTGATATGAAAAAAAAAAATTTAATTATTATTTTGGTTTCGATCCTTATTTCATTAATTTCTGTAGAAGTAACTCTTAGATTTTTTGGATTTAATAAACTAACAATCTATTATTCAAGCAATTATTATGGTTATTATCATGAACCAAATCAAAAGTTTCTAAGCAGGTTTAATAAATTAATATCTTTAGATAATTTAGGTAATCGAAATCCAACAAATTTTAATTTTAATAATTCAGATCTTTTTTTTCTTGGAGACTCAGTTACTTATGGAGGTAGTGTAGTTAGTAATGAAGAGACTTTTGCTTATTTAATTGCCAATAAGTTAGGAAAAAATTATTTAAATATATCTGCAAATGGTTGGGGTATTCCTAATATGATCAATTTTATTGATTTTCATAATATTTATAAAAAAAATTCTGATTATATTTTAACCTGTATTGTAGATTGTTTTACTAGAAACTTAAGAAAAAGTGAGCAAAATTTATTTTTTAAAAAAAAAGATACATTTGCCTTAGTAAGTTTTTTTAAATTGAGTTTATTTAAATTAAATGAAAAAAATTATTCAGCCAGTGAGGATGGATATGAACAAAACAAAAAATTTATAAAAAAAGATAATGAGACTACTATTAAATATTCAATTGAACAATTAGTGTTATTAAATGAAAAACTTAAAGATATAAATAGCAGATTAATTTTTGTTTATAGCCCTAATTCAGATTATATAAAGTCAGTTTTATCTAAAAAAGATATTCAGGGAAATAAAAATAGGACACAACTATTAAATCAAATACAATTGAATAATATTGAATTAATAGACATTTCAAAACATTTTGATCAAAAAACAATGAACAACTTTGGAAGATTTTATACTGATGCGGTTCATTTATCTAAAGAAGGTCATTATTTATATTATGAAATAATATCAAAACTACTTTATGATTAAAAATAATTATACAAGATATAATTTTATTTTTATTTCATTTTTATTTTCATTTTTAATTCTACTTAATTATACTTTTAAAATTCCAAACGATGGTGTTTTGTATTTGACGTCTGCAAAATTTTTACTTGAAAATAATGTTTTAATTGATGTAACAAGAACAATCGATGAGAATGTTAAGGCTTTCCCGACTACTCAAATTGGAAGTACATTAATTTTATCAGTTTTACTGTTTTTTTTTAAATTTTTCTGGATTGTAGCTTACATAATAATTTTAGCAATAATATGGACTATACTTCTTAGAAAATTGTATCGTTTTAGTTATAACAATATCACTAATAAAAAAATTTATTCTATAGTTTTACCTTTATTAATATTTTTTAATTATGACTATCTAATTTCTGCATCATCTTTTTACAATGAGACTTTTTATTATCCATGTTTAATATTTAGTTTTTTAAAAATTAATAATTATATTAAAAAAGACCGAAATTTTTTTGATAAAAGCATTTTATTCTCAATATTCTTATGTATCGGGATAATTTTTAGACTTCAACATATTGTTTTTTTGTCAGCATTTGCAATTTATTTATTAATTCAAAAAAAATATAAAGATTTTTTGATAGTAGCTTTTATTGGTATTATTAACATATTAATATTAGTTTTAATAAATCAATATTTAACTGGTTTTGAAATTTCTAAATTTGCAGTCAATGAAACTGGAAATAACGTATTAAGTTTTTTTGAAATTTTTTTTTCAAGTTTTTATAATTCTACTATAAATTTGGAACTAGATAATTCTAATCTTTTATTTAAAAACATTAAGGTACACCTTGCTCTTTATTCAAATTTTTTAAATATTCCTAAACTTGTTGATATAACGTTGCCAAATAATCTAACCTCATTTGATGAATTAATATATGTTTTATTTTCATTTTTAATAATATTCTTTTTAATAAGATATTTTATAAAATTTAAATTAAGTAAAATTAAAGTTTTCTTTTTAATTTACTTGATTTTAACTTCAGTTTTTTTATTTTTTTTAACAGATTTAATATCTAGATATTTTTTATTTACAAATTTTTGTATTACGTATTTTTTAATAGATTATTTTAAAAATAATAAGTTCAAAGTTTCAATAAAAACAAGTTATTCAATTTCAATTCTTTTTTTTGTTTCAATTCTTTTATTATATGGTTCTTCTTATTTTTTGAATTATAAAAAAAATACCTATTCTTTGTTTAAAGAATTAAAAGAATTTAAACTAAACAGAAATAGCTTTTTTTCAGAAAATGAAATTTTTATTACTAAATATACCTATCATACTAAATGGATATTAAACAAGCCATCTATACATGTAAGAAATTTTAACAATCAATATATTTTTGATCCAAATAAAAGATATTTTTTTATTGGTAAAAAAGAAGAATTTTATGATCCAGAATTTTATTCAACATTTAAAAATGTAAATAATTTAGAATATTATTTATATAATAACATTGACCAAGAACCCGCTTTAATCTGGAGAATAAATTTAAAATAAACATGCAAAATAATATTCAAAAAAAAATCAGTACTATACTATTTCATTTATTTTTCTTTATTCCAATTTTAAGTATTATTGGTCCTTTTTTTCCAGACTTAATTATTTCAATTACTGTAATTTTTTCATTTATTATTTTTTTAAACACATCTAATGAAAAATTTTTTAATAATATTAAAAAATTTGATTATTTTATTTTAGTTTTTCTTTTGTTCTATTTGTTTATTTTAGTCAGTTCCTCAATAAATTTTTTTAATAGTAGTGATTTTTCTTTCGAAAATATAAAAAGATATTTTTCAAGATCACTATTTTTATTTAGGTTTATTTTTTACCCAATTTGCATAATTTATATAGCTAAAAAATTTCAAATTGATGTAAATAAAAAAAGTTTGTACTTATTTATTTTAACTATCTTATTTGTCATTTTTGATACTTTGTTCCAATATTTCAATGGAAAAGATATTTTTGGTTTTGTTCCAATGGAAAGAAATCAGTTAGCAATTGGTAGACTTAGTGGCCCATTTGGAGACGAGCTTATTCCAGGCTCTTTTCTAATGAGATATTTCTTTTTATCAATTCTTTTTATTTTTATTTGTTTCCAAAATAAGAAACAATATTTCAATTACATTATTTTAATATTCATAATTTCTTGTTTGATTACAATAGTTTTAACTGGTGAAAGAGCAGTTACATTATTAAGTTTTTTTGGTGTATTTATATTTTTTATTTTATTTAAAAAACAGAGGTTGTTAATATTTTCAAGTATTTCTATTTTTTTTATAATTAGCTTATTTTTTATTTTTAATAATCCTATTTTAAAAAAAAGAATTATTGATCATAGTTTGTATCAATTTGGTATTTCAATTAATAATGATCAAAAAGACTTCAGTTATAAAGAAATTTTTAATAAAACTGGTAAATCATTTATAGATAGTCATTACGGTGCACATTGGGAGACTGCTTACGAAATTTGGAAAAGAAACAAATTCATTGGAATTGGAGTCAAACAATTTAGGTATGAGTGTTCAAAAGAAATATATGATAATAATATATCAAAACTTAAAGTTATTAGGTGTGCAACACATCCTCATAATTCATACTTTGAAATATTATCAGAAACAGGTTTGATTGGACTATTTTTATTTATATTACTTTTTTTTATGTTGTTAAAAAAAATGCTAAATATATATAAATATGACAAAGACATTAAATTACCTTTAATTTCAGTAATTTTAATATTTTGGCCCTTAATTACAACTGGGAGTTTTTTTACGAATATGATGCAAATTTATTTTTCTTTTTTATTAACTATTATTTATATGATTGAGAATAAATTTTTTACAAACGTAAAAAACACGAATTAAAAAAATGAATATTTATTATTTGTTATTTATAATTCCAATAATTTTTATATTAAGTTTAAAAGTTACTAAGGTATTCAATATCTATGATTATCCCGATAATCATAGAAAAATCCATATTAAACCAACACTATTAGTAGGTGGTATTTTTTTTCAAATAATTTTTCTATTTTATTTTGTAATTATATATTTACTACAGAAGTATAGTTACACAGAAATGATATATTTTTACCAGAATGATCATTTCTTACTTCTTTTTACAATTACATGTTCTTTTTTAATAGGCTTATATGATGATAAGAAAAATTTGAAACCAATTTTAAAATTAGCCATCATTTTCTTAATTTTTTATTTATCTTTGACGTATTTTTCAGATGATTACAAATTGAAAAAATTAATTTCATTTACTAATTATATATTGTATTTAGATCTAAATTCTGTTGTCTTTACATCTTTTTGCTTTGTTGTTCTTCTTAATGCTATAAATATGGCTGATGGAATAAATTCTTTAAGCAGCAATATATTTATCATTTGGATTTTTTTTATTAATTTATTTTTACCACATGAAAATTTTTATTATTTTATGAATATAGTACTTATGATTTCATTGGTCTTATTCTCAATATTCAATTTTAGAAAATTATGCTTTATGGGTGACTCAGGTTGTTTTGTTTTAATTTGCTATATTTCTTTTATTACTGTTTTTACATATAATCTTAATATAGAAAATAATTTAACTTATTTAAATATTGAAAGTATATTTTTGTTATTTATGTTGCCAGGAATTGACATGTTTAGATTGTTTTTGAAAAGAATTTATCAAGGAAGAAATCCATTTAGAGGAGATAAAGATCACTTACATCATTTATTATTAAATAATTTAGGGAATATTAAATCTTTATTAATTTATAATTTATTAATTATATTTCCTTGGTTAGTATATTTGCTTGTTACATCATTGTTGCCTTACTTAATAATTATTGTATTAATAATTTATTTACTTTTAATTTCAAAATTACAAAATTTTTATGAAAAAAATTAATTGCCTAATTACAGGTGTAAACGGAATGGTTGGTTCACATCTAGTAGATTTTTTAATTAAAAATACAAATTGGAATATTTATGGCTTGTTGAGGTGGTCTAGTAAGCTTGATAACATTGAGCATAATCTTAATCTTGTAAATAAAAATAAAAGATTTTTTTTATTATATGGAGATTTAAATGACTATATATCTATAAGAAGTGCAATAATCGACAGTAAACCTGATTATGTCTTTCACTTAGCTGCTGAAACATTTCCAAAAATGAGTTTTGTTTCACCTTTAAAATTTTATGATACTAATGTAAAAGGGACACAAATTTTGCTTGAAGAAATTAAAAATTTTAAAAAAATCAATCCGATTATTCATATTTGCTCCTCATCAGAAGTTTTTGGTAAAGTAAAAAAAGAGAACTTGCCAATTAATGAAAATTGTAGTTTTCATCCTGCTTCACCTTATGCTATCTCAAAAGTTGGAACTGACCTAATTGGAAAATATTATTATGAGGCTTACGGTTTAAAGACTTTAATAACAAGAATGTTTACACATACAGGCCCAAGAAGAGGAGATTATTTTGCAGAATCAACTTTTGCCAAACAAATTGCAATGATTGAGAAAGGTGTAATCCCACCTAAGCTTAAAGTTGGAAATTTAAATTCTTTAAGAACCATTGCTGACGTGAGAGATGCTGTCAATGCTTATTATATGCTTGTTACTAAGAAGCCAAAAGCAGGAGAAATTTATAATATTGGAGGAGAATATAGTTGTAAAGTTGGTGATATTCTCGAATATTTATTAAGTATTTCAACATATAAAAAAACAATTAAAATTATCAAAGACCCAACTAGATATAGAGCAATAGATGCTGATTTACAGATCCCAGATGTAAAGAAATTTAAAAAACATACTGGCTGGAAGCCAAAATATAAATTTAAGGAGACAATGAGAGACTTGCTAGATTATTGGAGAGATCAAGTAAAATTAAAAAATTTTTTAGATAGATAATTTGTTTATGGTTTATTGTAATAATCACCATATTCTATTAATAACGTAGATTTATTATCTTTTCTATTTAATGCTTTTTTATAGGCTTTAAAAATTTCATTTGTTTTTTTCAGTTTGATTACCTCTACACTTGTTAACATTTTTTTTAATGCTTGTGTGTGGTCTTGTGTATGTTGAGGTCCGCCGTCTAGAGGTTTTTTAGAACCTATTGAAGTTCTAATTATTACTTTAGCCTTTAGTTGTTTTGATGACATTTTATCTAATTTATCCAGATGATTTACTAACTGATTTAGTGCTAAAATTAAAAAATCAAATCTAGGATAACATGTAACTGGTATAAACCCATTTAGAGCTAAACCAGTACTGATCCCCATTTGAGTATCCTCAAATACTGGTAATTCAATTTTTTTTTTATTATTTATTTCTTTTAAAGTATTAAAGATTGCATTTCCTGAAAATTTTACTGATTGTCCTAAAAATATTACTTTCTTATCCTTTGAAAGATATTTCATTGATCTAATTAATTCTTTTCTATAGCTCATTAAAATAATATCCAGTTACCTGTCCCATGGTGAGGATATTTTCTCTTGTATTTATATTTTATTACGTTCCTCAACTTTTTTTTTTTATTTTTCCATATGGAACTTGTGGGTGTATTTGTTGACATATTGTTATCTTCAACAACAAAAAAAATATTTAATTTATTCTGTAAAGCATATTTATGACATTCATAAAATGTTCCAGTTTCATACGTCATATCACCTATGAATACCCAAACTTTATCTTTTTTTTTATTTATTTTGTTGCTTAGTGCAACTCCAACTGCAATAGACAAGGTTCCCCCTACTATGGATGATGAGTAAAATTTAGGTTTATTTGAACACACGGACATACTTTTTCCTTTAATAATTTGTTTTTTTAAATTTTTTTCGGAAATTCCATGTAAAAGGGCGTGATAATGATTTCGCCAACTAGAAAATACCCAATCATTTTTCTTAATTTTTTTGAATATTTTAATTAAATTATCCTCATTATTTCCAGATAAGTGAATTGGAGATTTAATTTTTTTATTTTCATATAACCTAACAATTTCATTTTCAAATTCTCTAAGTCTAAATTTATTAATCATTAATTATCAATTATATTTCAAATAAAATTGCGAAACAATTTAAAGTAATCTTTTTCTATCATTTTTCTTTTAAATCAATATAAATTTTAATCAAACAATTTTATGAAATTTTTTAAAACAAAATTAAATGGTGTTAAACTTATAAAACCTTATACATTCAAAGATTTTAGAGGAACTTACACAGAAACATACAATAAAGATATATTTTTTAAAAACTCAATAAATATAAATTTTATTCAGGATGATATTTCCATATCAAAAAAAAACGTTTTAAGAGGAATACACGGTGACTATAAAACCTGGAAGCTAGTATCCTGTTTGTACGGAAGTTTTTTTTTACTAGTTGTGAATAACGACAAAAAGTCAAATCAATATAAAAAATGGTTTTCTATAATTTTAGATGATAAGAAAAAGTATATGATTTTAATTCCCCCTAAATTTGGCAACGCTCACTATGTTCTAAGTGAAAAAGCGATTTTCCATTATAAGCAAAATACACTTTATGATAGAAAATCGCAATTCACAATCAATTGGCAAGATAAAGCATTTAATTTTAAGTGGCCATGCAAAAAACCAATATTATCTAAAAGAGATAAATAATGATACCAATTAGAAAAGTTTCAAACCATCTTTCAAAGAAATTAATATATTTTAAATTAAATTTTACAATTGTGGAGGGTTTGTCTAAAACAATTGAGTGGAACAAAAGAATAGGTAGACTAGATGATTATTAGCAGAACTCCTTTTAGGATTAGCTTTTTTGGAGGAGGTACTGATTTCCCTCAATGGTATGAAAAAAATAATGGACATGTAATATCAACAACAATTAACAAATATTGCTATATTAATTTAAGAAAGTTGCCACCATTTTTTGATTATAAATATAGTTTTAGATATAAAAAAACTGAAACATTAAAAAATTTAAAAAAAACTGATCATCCAAGTATAAGAGAATGTTTAAAAGATTTTGATTTAAATGGGGATGGTTTAGAATTGGTACACCATGCAGATATACCTGATAGATCTGGAATAGGATCGTCATCTGCTTTTACAGTTGGTTTGTTGCACTGTCTGTATTATTTAAAAAATCAAATTCCCTCCAAAAAAGAGTTAGCCATGAAAGCAATAAATATAGAACAAAAAATCATAAAAGAAAATGTTGGATCTCAAGATCAAACAGCAGTTGCATTTGGAGGTTTGAATGAAATTTTTTTCAGTAAAGAAAAAAAAGTTGAGGTAAAATCTATCCCAATTTCCTTTAATAGTCTTGAGAGATTTAACAATTCTTTAGTCCTATTTTTTACAGGTTTTAGTAGAAACTCCTCAATTATAAATCAAGATTTTGTTAAAAAAATTCCAGTTAACAGTTATGGATTAAATGAATTACAAGCAATTAGTTATGAGGCAATGAAAATATTTAAAAATGACAAAATTGATATAAATAAATTAGGATATTATCTTAATAAATCTTGGAATATTAAAAGAAAATTAACAAAATCTATTAGTAATTCTAAAATAGAAAATATTTATAAAAAAGGAATTAAACATGGGGCTTTAGGTGGAAAAATTTTAGGCGCAGGAGGTGGAGGATTTATGCTATTTATTATTGAACAAAACAAAAAAGAGAAATTCATAAAAAAATTTAAAAATCTACTTCATGTTCCAATTAAAATAGACACTACTGGTAGCCAAATTGTTTATTATAGTAGATGAAAAAGTTATACAAAAAAATTTTAAAAAATAGGGTTCATCAACTTATTTTAAACGAGATGATGAAAAAAAAATCTTTTAATCCAGTTCATTTAGCATTAGGACATGAAGGATTTGCTGAAATAATTAATAGTATTTTAAATTTAAAAGATGAATTTATATTAACCCATAGAAATATTGCTTTTAATCTTGCTAGAGAGAACAATATTAAAAAAATTATTTCCGAATTAAAATATCTTCCTAACGGCGTGAGTAGAGGAGAGATGGGTTCGATGAATATGATAAATAAAAACAAAAATATAAATTATTCTTCTTCAATTCTTGGAAATAATTTTCCTGTTGGGTTAGGAGCTTCAATAGCGAATTCTAAATTATCAAAAGAAAACAATGTAACCATTGTCGTAACTGGCGATGGAGCTATAGAGGAGGGAAGTTTCTATGAAACTTTAATTCTAGCAAATTCTTTAGATGTTCCTTTGTCAATAGCAATTATAAATGATAATTTTGCAATGGCATCTAAAATATCTGAAAGAAGAAAACCAATTAACTTAGAAAAAATTGCTAGATCGATGAATTTAAAATACCTATATATTGGCCATGGAGAATTACTAAAAAAAATACAATCGATTAAATCAATTTTTTCTTATACAAAAAAAAATAACAAATTATCCATTATTGAAATAAACTTAGAGACGTTTAACGGTCACTGTGGACCTTCACCAGGCTGGCCAGACGATCCAAAAAAAATTTTTATAGATAATGGTTTAATTATTAAAAACAATTCAAATGATATAATTTTTTTGTTAAAGAAAAAGTTAGGCACAAAAGAATTTAATAAATTAGAAAAAATTAATTTAAATTATGCAAAAAGAATACTTAAATTATATTAATAAAAAATTACAAAATAAAATAAGGGGTCTTAATAATTTTTTTATTTATGGACAAAATATCAATACGGGCACATATATCTCTGGTTTGACTAAAAATTTTAAAGTAAAGAAAAATTCTCTAATCAAAAATACTCCAAATTCTGAAAGTAGTTTAATAGGTATGGGTTTTGGAATTATGATGAAAAATAAATCAGCTATATACTTTGGTAAGCAATTAGATTTTTTGTTGCTAGGCGTAGACCATTTTGTAAATACGCTTAATCAAATAAAGGTAAGTAGACCAAAATTAGGATGTTTTACTATTTTTTTATATGTTTGTGATCAAGGATACCAAGGTCCTCAATCAAGCTTCAATTCTTTTTCTGATCTCTCATCAATGTGTGGTTTTGAAACTTTTCAGTTAAACACAGCTTTTGATGCAGAAAAAATTATTAATAAAAAACTATCAGGCAAAGGTTTTAAAATAATTGGAATAAGTAGCAAGCTCTGTAAAACAAAAATACTTCAAAAGAAACCTGTAATGTACACAAAAGATTATAAAATAATAAAATATTGTGAGGGAAATTTTTTAACAATTGTATGTTTTAATTTTACTTTATCAAAAGCTTACGAAGTTACAAAAGATCTAGAAAATAAAGGCAAAAGTTGTGATTTGTTCCATATTAATTATTCAAACAAAAATGATTATGTTTCTATAATTAAAAGTGTAAAAAAAACAAAAAAAATTTTAATTATTGATGATAGTAAATCTGAAAATCTTGAAGGTTATAAACTAATTAATAGACTAAAAAATAAAAATATCCAGTTTAAATCACAAATTATTAAAAGAGAAAAAATTTCTTGGGAAATTCAAGATGATTCTTTTAAAATAGACTCAAAAAAAATTTTACTAAAGTTCTGAAAACAAAAATTTTAATAGTTGGTAAAAGAGGTTTTTTAAGTAATTATATTTTGACTAAAACATTTTATAAAAATAAATGTATATTCATTAATTTTGAAACTAATAAAAAAAACTCATTTTTTTTTAAAAATTATGAAATTAAAATAAAAAAACTTTCAGACTTGATTGATAAGGAAAAAGTCACTCATGTATTACTATTATCTTGGCTATCTATTCAAAATCCATTATCAAAAAAAAATTTTAAAAATGTAAAAATTTATGAAAGTTTAATTAAAGTCTTTTTATTAAAAAATATAAAAAATTTTATTTATTTTGGTTCAATCAAAGAATATGGAAATTTATCTGGTATTATATCAGAAAAAACTGATCCAAAGCCCAATACTTGGTATGGTAAATCTAAATTAAAGGTTGGTAAAAAGGGGCAAAAACTTTCAAAAAAATATAATGCAAATTTTTTACACTTACGAATATCAAATATTTTAGGTATTTCTAATGATAAAGATAAAATTATAAATAAAATATTCATTAATAAAGTTTTCTATAAAAATTCAAATCTAAATTTTTACAGGAATTTTATTTTTGTTGATGATTTATTAGATATTTTAAAATTTTATATCAAATATCCATCTAATGGAATCATAAATATTGGTGGTTCAGATACTATAAAATTTAATAATTTTTTAGAAAAATATTCTTATCATTTAAAAATTCCAATCAAGTCGACTATAAAGAAAAAAAAATTTATTTTCGAAAATTATAAAATTTTCCACTTTTCTGTTAAAAAATTAAACAAAAGTTTTTTAGGTTTTAAAAGTACATCATTAAAAATTTGTTATAAAAAAATTATAAGTGAACAAAAAAAATTATTCTCTAAATGAATTGTATCTTTTTTTATAAATATATTTATTTGATTTGAACCATTCTATAGTTTCTCGCAAACCATCTTCTAGGCTATAAAAATTTTTAATACCTAATTTTTTTGATCTTTTTGTATCCAAAATACGGATTTTATCACCAGAGGGCATTTTTGTATCCCATATTACTGGAATTTTTTTATTTGATATTTTTAATATTGTTTTGACTAATTCTTTTATACTGTAACCATTTCCTGAACCAATATTTATAGGTTTTTTATCATAACCTGAATTAATTACTTGTAGAATTGAAATAGCAACATCTTTGCTAAAAATAAAATCTCTAATTGCTCTTCCGTTACCCCAAACTTTTAGGGGGTTTTCATTTTGAAGAAAAATTCTATTTATAAGTGATTGGATAACCATAGAATTTTTAAAATCAAAATTAGCATAAGGACCATAAATATTTGATGGCCTTATAATATAAATTTTTTTAAAATTTTTATATTGGATCTTTGCTGCATTCAAATAAAGTTCTGATATTCTTTTAGCCCATCCAGCATATAAATCATTGTTTGATGGTGATGTTTTCCAAACATCATCTTCCTTCATTATATTTGAGGGCTTATACACACCGTATGAACTTGTAAATAGATACTCCTTTACATTATTTTTTGCAGCCGCGTTGAGAATATTTATTGGAAGTAAAATATTAGGTGACATGAAAGAAGCAGGTTTTTCTTGAGCCATTTTTGGAGATCCTGCAACTCCTGTTACATTAATAACCAAATCTATATCTTTTAACAATTCTTCACAATTACTAGGTATTCTTAAATCAACTCTACTATGTTTAACATTTTTTTGCTTTGGCAAAAAATTGTCTAATGATGCAGAGGAAACTGTACAATCTAAATTTGATAAAAAATTTAATAGCTGCATACCAACCATACCGGTTCCTCCAGCTACAAGAATATTTTTTCTTCTATACTTTTTATTAAATTTTTCAAGAATCTGATTTAGTTTTGTATTTTCCATGAATAGAGTTATTTTAATAACTTGGCACAAATAATAAAAAAAACAATTTTAAAATTTGAAATAAATTTTAGCCAAAGATTATTATCAAAATACTTTCTGCTTACTTTATAAGCTTCCCACAAGGTTTTTCCAAAGTTTTTTTGACTAGCATTATTTCGGTGAATTCTGAAGTAACTAAGGTTTTTATTTATTATCACAGGTTTATATTTTTTTGCTATTCTAAGCCACATATCATAATCATTACAATTTATAATCTTAGTATCCCAATATCCAATTTCTTTATTTATACTTTTTTTCCAAAATACTGACATCGATGGTATAAAATTTTCAGTTATTAGATTTGTAAAATTATAATGTTTTAATCTAAAGTTTTTATATAATTTAATAGTCTTATTTATTTCAATATTTCTGTCATTAATTATCTTATTTTGACCTATACACCAATTCAGGTTTGGATTTTTTTCAAATGATTTTAAAACTATTTCGCTAGTATTTTTTTCGTAAAGATCATCGCACCCTATTACACCAACAATTTCATTTTTTGAATTTTTTATTCCATGATTAATTGCAATTGAACTATTACCTGAAATTTGGTGAATTTTTATTATATTATCTCTATAATTTTCTAAAATTTCTATTGTACGATCTTTGCTACCTCCATCTACTATAATCCACTCTGAAAAATAAGTATTTTCTTTTATTGATTTATATGTTTCGTGAAGAAATTTCTCTCCATTCAAAATAGGTGTTATGACAGAAATCATTAATTTTCTAAAAAGTGCTTAATATTTTGTTTTATTTGGTCTATCAACGATTTATTTTCTTTCTGATAAAATCTAATTCCAGCATTTTTAGCTGCAATTTTATCAACAATAGAATTACCAACAAAAAAACAATTTTTTTTATTTAGATTATATTTTTTCATACATTTTAAAATCATACCTGGATTTGGTTTTCTATCGAATAATTTTTTTGAAATATTATTTTCTAAATCAGGGTTTATTTCTGAATAATAAATATCATCTATTTTTGCATTTTGTTTTTTAAGGTATAAATTTATTTTTTCAGTAAGAATTAAAAAATCCTTTTTATTATAATAACCCCTTCCTATACCAGATTGATTAGTTATGATGATTACTTTTATTCCAAGATAATTTAATAATTTTATTGTATCAACTGATCCTTTAAGCCATTTAAAATTTTTATATTTATAAACATAACCAAAATCTTTATTCAGAGTACCATCTCTATCAAATAGAATTGCTTTAATAGGAATAAGCTTTCTCATTAATTTTGGAGCTTTAATAAAATTTTTTTTTATGCCTATATCTAAAAATTCTTTGTTGGTTTTAAATCCATAGAGCATATTTTTCTTTATCAAAGGTAAAATAATATCATTTTCCAATGAACTTTTTTTTGGGGAAATTTTATTGATGAGATCTTTTTTTAAATAATAAACACCTCCATTCATATAAATTGATTTTTTTTTTAAAATAACTTTTTGTTTTCTTAAATCTAGATTATTGAGCTGATTATTTGATTTGTAAGTTTTATTTTTTACCAAAAGAATTTTATTTTTTTTTAATTTTAAAAATTCAATAATATTAAATAATGAAATACTATCTCCATTCAAAATTAAAAAATCAGTTTTGATTTTTTTTAAATTGAATAAAGCACCACCAGTACCCATAGGTTTATTTTCAGAAATACATTTTACTTTTATATTTGCCAAAGAAATATTTAATGTTTTTTTAAATAATAATTTTTTATGCCTTATAAGTATATAAATTTGATTTATATTATTAATAATTGAGTAAAGTAAAATATATTTAATGAATGGTTTGCCATTTATATCAATGAGAGGTTTTGGTATTTTTTTTGTTATTTTTTTTAATCTGGTTCCAAAACCTCCAGCCAAAATCGCTAAATTTGTTTTCATAATTTAATATTATTTATATTTAATTATATTTATATATAAATTATTAAATAAATATAATTTAATGAAAACAGCAATCGTATCAGGTGCAAATAAAAACTATTTTGATCACTTATTAGCTTTATGTAAATCCTTAAAAAAAAATAAAATTATAGATAACTTAAATGATGTAAGTATTTGTATATTTAATATTGACTTTACTGATGATCAAATTATTAAGCTCCAAGAGTATAGTAAAAATATTATTTCACCTAAATGGGACTTTAAATTAAAATTTAAAACACAAGAGTGGAAAAAATTATTAACAGCCCGTCCTTTTTTGATTGACTATTTTCCAAATTTTGAAAATTATATTTGGCTTGATGCTGATACAATAGTTTTAGATAAAAATTTTGTTAATTTTTTTTCTAAAAGTTTAGTTCGCAATGATCTTAATATTATTCCCGAACTTGATGCATCATATATAAATGAAACTTTAGAAAATTCTTTTAAAAATGTTCTTAAAAACTTTTATGTAGCAAAAGGCTGGGTTTATAAAAATAATTTAAAATATTTTGGCAAAAAACATGCAATTAAATTACTAAATAAACCGCTATTTAATGCCGGGGTTTATTCATTAAAAAAAGATAGTAAAATATGGGATTTATGGAAAGAGGATTATCAAAAAATTGTTGAAAAATCCAATAATGATTATTGTTTAAATATGGATCAAGCGTCACTGAATAAAATAATTTATGAAAATATAGAATTAGTAAATATTTTTAACGCAAAATTTAATTGGTTGGCAAAAAACAGTTTACCATTGATAGATGATAAATTTCAATTATATACAAGCTCTTTACCTAATGAAAAAATTTCAATACTACACCTTACCCAAATTGATAAAAATAAGTTATTTAAATTTTATAACATTGATAAAAACACTTATTTAGAGAGTACTTTTGAAAAAATTCTTAAAGAAATTTTACAATAAAAATTATTTTTTAATAATAATAAGCACATTTATCACTATTTTTGTGATTGAAATTTTTTTACAGTTTAATAATAAAAATTTTTTTGACCCTGTTTTCTACAAAAAAAAAATTGGTAACAAAATTTTTAATTTAAGCTCAGTCAAATTTTATCAAAATGATCTTGATAAGATTGTTTTATTTGGTGATTCTTTTATGTTAGGAAAAAAATGTGGACAAGAAAAGAGTCTGCCATCTTTAATTTCTCAAGATTCAAAAAATAAATTTAGTATAATAAATTTTGGACAACCTGGTATTAATGCGGTTCAAATTTTTTTAAATATTACATTATATCTTGAAAATGAAAATAAACCAAAAAGTGTAATAGTAGGTTTCTATTCAAATGATATTCATATGGATAAATCGTATTGTAGCTTCATAAGTGATTTGAAAAATTATAAATTTTTTACTCAAGAGGACATAAATAATCTAAAAATCTTTTGTTCAAAGAAAAATATAAGTGACAATATTACTAGACCAGATTGGCATAAGTTTGGTATCACACAAGTTTTGAATGAAGCAATTGTGAAGTTATTCACTATTTTTGATGTTGAAAAATTTAATTCAAGAAATAAATTTTATTCAGATTTAAAAAATTTAAATTCTTTGGAAAATAAGTTATTTAGATATTCAATAATCAAAATAAGTGAAAAATTAAGTGATGAAAATATAAATAACACTTTGTTTTTTTTCCCAAATGCTGAAAATTTGAATATAAACTCTGATATTTCAA
>MDTA01227196.1_pt1 | contig 22794 bp, 4 predicted proteins | sample 811151 | NCBI WGS metagenome assembly MDTA01 (sample SAMN05326648, study PRJNA326480) | marine metagenome | isolation source: seawater | place: Indian Ocean: South | collected 2010
AAATGGCCATATCGTTTTGATTTTTGGTAAAGTAGTGAAATAAACCATACAAAACTTACGCCCCGTCCTGATTTTGATTTTACATTTAATTCCTCAGTACAAAACTTACGCCCATTCTAATTTCAGTAAAGTGCTCCAAGTTCGTGGCTGTTCACGTTAGTCCCGTACAATGAAGGGCCACGAGATCACATCATTATTGAAAGAAGAACGATGGGTCGTAGGCAGTCTCTCAGAGCGTCAATAAAAGCGCTCGACACGGAAAAGTGGAGTCCAGCTTCCTTCTGCCATGCCCCCTCATAGTTACACAGATGGCATAAACGAGAACCATTGTATCCCGACAGTGATTCAAGAACTTGCTTTGTTTAATGTCGACCATGACTGGGTTGTGTTTAGCATGGATTTGCTCTATCTCGATGGGATCAAAGTAAGCAAGAACGCGTTTATGGAGCTGTGCATTGACCTGTACACCCTTGATCGTGATTTTAATATCTTGACGGCCACTGCTGTCAAGAAATGGAATGCAGAAATGACACACAAAGAGGTGAAGCAAGCAGCTGCAGATTGCAACAACGTCTTTGATAAGATTGCCAAGGTAATGATGAACCTTGGCGACCGAGGTAAACAAACACTATCGGAAATAATATTCGGAAACGACAAATACCCTATTCCGAAAACGATCGAGATGGTTTGGAACTATGTCGACTGGAAGTTTGCAACTAGTTCTACGTGCAAGAACTACCGAAAAAAGGTAGTGAGTCCCTGGGATGACGTCTTTACACCAGAAAACGTGTGCAGGGACAATGACGTTTGGTGTGCGGTGAAGATTGGCATGGAGCTGATCAAACTCAAGAATAAGTAGGGTGTACCCGCACACACACACATGGTTTATTACGTTTCGAATAAAGACCTCTGTCCGTACAAACACAGCCTCCCCACACCCGACTATTTAGGTATGGAATACAGCAAACCATTATGTGGCTGGTGTATTTTGCCAGTGTCCTCCAGTTTCTGCTCATTGCGGAGCGGGTGCTGAACCGTATTGTGTGTCTGTTTGTGCTGACGCGGCGCTCGGAGACGAAGAAGTTGGCCGACAACAGTGTGGTCGGGGTGTTGTTCTCGACGTTGCTGACGTATCTGACGCTCCCGATCCAGATGGTGACGATCTTTGCGCAGCTGATTCTGTCGAATGTGTATATGTTTATGGCGCTCCTGTTTGTTGCTGGGTTTGTGATTGTGGTGAACGATAACGCGCAGCAGTTCCTGGTCAATTTTGTGAATACGTATAATAGTGGGATTGGGCAGACAGTCAATGCGTTTGTGCAGCAGTTATCGATTGTGGATCTGGTGTTCCGGTCGTTTGTGCCGCTGTGGAATGGTCTAGTGTGGTTTGTGACGCGGTGGGTGTGGCATGTGTTTATGCCGTTTGTGAATGGAGAGTCTGCGGCGCTGCCGGCGATTATTGAGAGTCTGACGTTGTGTGTCGGGTCCTTTGGGTTAGCAGTGCAGACGTGGATCACTAATTTGGTAACGTGTGTGGGCGGGACTGGTGGTGGTGGTATGTTGGGAGCAAACGTAACCGTGCCGTTCACGCAGCCTGGCTTGCAGTGCATTGGCGACGCGAATTATCTGATGCTGGACCTGGTTACGCCGGGTACGTACTTTGTGCAAGTGCTGCGGACGACACAGGACGTGATGACATCGACGTGTGCGCCGGTGATGATGATAGTGGAGTTGGGGATGTATCCACTGATTGACTTCAATTTGCACAAAGCAATTTATTCATTGGTTAATTTTGTGCTGCATATCTTTGTTGGACTGCCTGTGACGACGTACCAGCGCTGTCAGTACGGGAAACGCGGGGATTTCACGGTGGTAGAGAAACGAGTAATGTGCACGCCGGACTTTGCAGTGTCGAATGCCTTGTTGGTGACGTTCCATGAGTCACTCGGCCGTGTACTTGACAACTGGCTGAATGTGGCACTGGCGCTAGTGGAGGGGGCGTTTTTTGGAGAGGTGACGAGGTGTGTGACGCATTCTCCAGTCAAGAGCCTGTCGCTGAACGCAAGCACGTTTCTGTCGAGTGGCTTGGAGAACTTCAAGGTCGTTGGTATGACCCACCAGATGATTGCAGTGACAGACGGACTGACGACCGCGTACCATACTCTGACGGACACGCAGTACACAGAGTGGGCGATTGGCAACTGGCCGTTTCGAATCAACCCACAGTACGGGGTGGCGGCGGTCAAGCACGGTGAGACATACGACGGAGACGTGGATGGTGATTTGCGCACTGGGCTGTTTGGTTGTGAGTGTTATGACGTGCCTACGGGTTCCATCGGCCTCACACGCATGGAGGTGTGGTGTGCGAGTGTACCGTACACACAGTTCACCGATAATGAAACCGCGTACAACGCGTCGACGATTCACCGGACTAATTTTTACTCCTCGCGCACAGCCGGGTACATGACGTGTGCCAAGACCCGAATCAAGGTGTCGTCCATGCGGTTTTCTCGCAAGCGCTTCTCCGCGGTGCATTTTGGTGGTGTAGAGGGTGGTTTTCTTGACCCGTATAATACTCTTGGTTTGAATGGGCGCGTGGAGCCCCGGTCGTTTGCGGCCGACGCTGCGGTGCACGTCCAGCCAATGTGTGACAATACCGATGCTTCGTGTGTGCCGGACATTGAGAACTGCTTTCCGTGGTGCATGGGACTGCACATGGCGGGCATGACGGCGAGTAACATTACGTTGTACAACGCCAGGACTTGGGAGGAGACGGTGAGTGTAGGACAAATCGACTGCGTGGTAAACATCGGTCAGCTCCAACAATGCGATGGTCGGGACGGCACACAGGTGATTAGTCCTGACTTTGGACTGGACCAACCCGGCCCGTGCTTTTCGGACGACCCACTGTGCATGCCCGATGACAACAGCCAAACTCTCATTCGACTGGAGGCTCTGGCAAATAATAGCTTGGTGCAGCACAAGCAGAGCGTGCACCCTGTCGTGCGCTCCTCCAAGCAGCCGTTTGTGATTGCCGGGGACGTGATGCTGCATATCAGTGATTGTCGTTTGGTAGTGAGTCGCTTGTACGATGACAACAAGGGTCAGTTCACTCTTGATCGCGAGATGCTCACCATGTCGAGTAACTGGAACTCTCCTATTATCCACTTTGACGATCCGACTCAAAAGGAGTGCATGGAAGACTTCAGCTGCAACACCGAGTCGGACCCGACGTGCTATAGCCAGGCGGTAAAGGATGGTCGGTTTGTGTTACCCCGCTCTTACTTTGCTACAACGCCCGTGGAGACCCCCGTGGCGGCTTCAGAATGGGCCGTGCATTGGGCGGTGAACCCGGAGAACTCTGTGTTCCAAGCCCAGTTTGAGTGGTGCAACCGCGGAGCTCGCTTGAGCGGGGCCATTGTGCCCACGAGCTACGCACGACCACGCATCTGGACGATGAAAACAGTGCGGGCTGTGGACACTGTGAATTTTGGGATACAGGATACGTCGTCAATGTCGTACATGGTGGTGCCTGACTGGCTCGAGTGGAGAGAGGACCCGGAGACGGTGGACTGTCATAATATGGTGAATCTCAAAGTCTTGGATCTGGAGTACATCAATGAAAACAATATACTCGTGACCGTGCTCACGGCCCCGCCCAGCAGCTACAACCACAACACCGACGGCTGGCCCATCTGTGAGGGGTGTCCGTATGAGTTCACGTATTACTATCTGCACCCGACTCGACAGGATTGTATTGAGCCCTCCGAGAGCACCGAGCAGCACTTCAGCTGCTGGCGCCGCGAGTCCGAGGGTATGTTTGTGGCCACGGAATCTGCGGTAAGTTCGGTCGTTGGGGAGTTATGTCCGCAGATGCAGCGCATGCCGGAGCTCGGTGCAGCCTCAGCGGCGTTGGCATCTGCGTCCGCTCGGGCGCTCAAAATGGTTGTCGATCTCATTGCGGTTGCCCCAGCGGCAATGGGTGATTTTGCTTCTATCTTTCAAACTAGGCTTCAGCGTATCACTTTCCACTCGGTACTGGACAGCAGTGGGTCGTCCTTGTTCAATATCGAGCCAGTCATCAATGATATTGAGCGCGCGTCCATGTTAGCGGCTCACACACTGCCAAAATTGGGCCATTTTTTCCAAGGCACGGCCGAGTACGAGTATATGCAGCCCGTGCTGCTCGGCACGGCCAAGATCCTGCAGCACTCTGCCACTCCACTAAACGGTGTGCTACTATCGCAATTCAACATGCTCTCCAAATTCCCTGCCACCTCTGCATTGAATGGGCGTCGACTGCTCCAGCGGACGGTCCAAACAGGACGGCGGGGTAGCCCTCAGCAAGCTACCAGTTGGAAACGGAGGGGGGCTAACATGATTGTGAGCGTAATCCGCGGCACCATGTCGGCGTTTGCCAATTCTTTGAAAGCTATGGGGAGGGGTACAAAGCGCGTGATCCATAAAGTACTGACCTCGTCGCTCTCCCTGCGCACCAACCTGCTACTGCGAAATTTTGCCCGTCAGCAAATACAGAACCAAGTCAGAGCAACGGTGGTGAGTGGTCGGGTAATTCAAGCCGTGCTGCCGGTAGCGGCAGTGACCTCAGCGGACACGTTGCTCTTTTCCACCGTGTATGAATCGCAACACGACATTCGACGTACATTCACCGACAACGTCCGCACACAGTGTCATGGTTTGGCACAGATATTTGGCACCGGCACACCGTGGGGAGATGTAGCCAAGCACTCGTGCATGTTGATTGCAGATTCCAGTGAAAGCATTTTGCAAGCGTTCATGGTCGTTACGATGGACTATCTCGTGACCGATTGTGTGTGTAAATCCACAGAGGAAGGCAACGTACTCGAAGTTATTGAGAGTCGATGTCTGCCGAAATTTTTGCCGATCTCACTCCGCGCGTGGGTGCTGGACCGCTTACGAGACGAAACAAACGACGTGCTCTCCCACTGCTTTGTGGTCATGGACGCGGCAAACGAGCGCCTGGAGCGTGCCTTCGACCCCATGTTCCGGCGCTTTGAACTCATTGCCCCGGCTATGGCTCGGAGTGTGGACTACGCAATGAAACTGTTTGATGTCGACGCGGGGAACTGTGACAAATTTACGCTCAATCCGTATGTAGTCACGATTATCCCGGAGCCTACCAATTGGTTTATGGGGTGTGCTGACACCAACATGTGCAAGATGCGGTGCTTTGACACCTACACGGCGTTTGAGGAAGCACTGGCCTCGCAGTCTGTGAAACCGTCACTGGACCAGGAGGTTGAGGTTGTAGTTGAAAGTCGTTTCTTCAAAGAATCTGATATCGAAAACGGACTACACCGCCCAGCGTTTGATCTGTATGGCATGACAGAGCTACCGTCCTCCGTCTGTCAGACCGTGTGTGCGTCAACGCATACTCTGAACCGCTGCATCGGCATCACGGGCCTGGAGCGCGACACCGAGGCCAAGCGCCTGCGCACGGGTTATTATTGCGTGCCGGCTAACTTTATGCTGCCCATGTTTGAGTACTCAATCACGCAAAACGCTGAGTTGTTTACAGAATACAACGACTCCGTGCTGCAGTCCTACGAAATCATGCACGTGGAGTTTGTCACTCACGATGGTGTCACGCGCGGGGAGCGGGATGACATTCTGGTGACCGCACGCAACCCACTCGACAACGTTATGGTGATGTGGCTGTTCCCGGCGTCGGGCGAGCCATTTGAGGTGTTCAGGACCATCGTGCAAACTGATATCATTTCCGAAGACGTACCACAAATCAACACACTCCACGAGGTCCGCGTGGTGCCAGCTACGGACGAGGACGCCGCGCGTGTGTTTGTGATTGGTGGTAAGATCCGCGCCGACGACACGGTCCAGGATGTATGCCTCATGTTTCCGTTTTACCCGAGCGTGCGCCACGAGGCCATGCGTGTCGACACGGCTCTGCACAACATGGAGAATTGCACGGAGCATTTGGACGATATCTATTCTGCAGAATACAAGTTTGTGTGTGTGGGTGAGGACTGCTCGCGTGTGCTCAAGATTCCGTACAAAGGCACAGAGGACAGCTTGATTGAAGAGTTTGAGTGGAACCGATTCTATCTGAACCGTGTGCCACAGACCACACACTACCACACAGCGGATGCAAGTGTAGTCAATAGTATTTCCAATGTGTTTAACATCCAACCCGATTACAGGCTCTCGTCGCTCCTGAACGGCGAGCGTATTCTCAATGATAAGTTTGTATCGGCTTATTGCCCCAAGGGCATGCAAACCGACACAACGGGCGTAGAGAGTGTAAGCATCCTCATCGCCGACCGCTTGACGGACAGACAGTGGCTCCACAATGCACAGATTACTCTCCCAGCTGACACATATGGTGCGACTCTGGCCTCGTCCATTCCCGTGCCGCAAACCTTGCGATACATGGACGAGTGCTCTGTGGATAACTGCATGGCGTGCCAGGTGCCGTCTCGGCCCCACCTCTATCGCGACGTGCAGCACAAGTGCTACGCTGCCGCGCAGTGCGCCATGCAGAACTGTGTGGGGCTTGAGGTCAACATGCGCAAGCCTTTGTGTAACATTGGTAAAATCCTCGCGGGCCAGATCCATGCGGCCAGCACCAGTGGCCAGGCCGCGTGGATGGCACTGTCACACACCATTATTACAGTGATGGAGATCACACACAAGCGTCGCGAGCAGTACAGTGTGCTGTGGCCACAGGAGACCTTTGTGATGGGGGTATGCAACATGAAAGACGATATCATCGCAACCATGGCCACGCTCACGTCAACAGTAACTTGGTTTGTAGATCTCAACTCGCCCGTCAAGGTCACAGACGACGACGAGGTGCTTGACCCCCGAGCCAATGGCCTGCACACCATGCTAATGATGTCGGTGACGGAGCTGAGCACTGCTGTGGGGTTGTTCCCCGTGTATATTGCGATCGCTCTGGAGAATAGTTTCCAGTGCCAGTACTCCAACCTGATGGTGGTAATTGAGCAGAACCGACAGATCATTGCTGGGCCGGACACCACGGGCTTTGACTTGACCATCACCAACTGGGAAACACGAGAGCGTTCCAGTGAGGTGGCCGGGGTGTGCATGCTGGAGTTTTCACGTGGTAGAATGGCGGACATTGCCAAGGGCTCCAACAAGGACAGTGCGGCGTTAGTCGCCAAGTCAGTGCTCTCCTCTGTTATGGACATCACTATGTCGTCTCAGTTTGATCCGATCATGAGCTTGCTGTCGTCGATGTTGACGTACTTAGAAGGTATCGCTAATGGATTTCTGAAAGTACTGCAAGTGTACGACTGGAATGATTGTAAGCTCGACGTCATCTCCATCGAACACAAGGCCCTGTGTGTTTGCGGTGACAAAGCCGCGCGGATCCCTCAGCACCAGCGCCAGGCCCTGGACCCCACGGGAACTCCGGGTCTCAACCCCAATTACACACCCGTACGCCCCCACGCGCTCTGGTGCATGGGTCCGCTTATGCTCACCGCAGTCGACGGCAGCGACGTGCTCGTCTGGAACCCGTACACGTTTGACCAGCTGCTGGCCGAAGAGCACTCCCGCTACCTCGAGTGCCGGACGTCGTGGATACACATGAGTGTATTCGAGATCACAAACAAAGCAATTGAGTTGACGTCACAAGACATTCGTGACGTTGTCTCTGAAACCACGTACGAGCAGCTGCTGCGTGACTACGCGTCTCTCAATCTCCCCTCCAAACTACAGACCATCACCCACCACGTGTTCCAATACAAACGCTTGAGTAATCGCTGCTCCTTGCGCCCTGACTCCGATGTGACGTGGGAGGTGGTGGAGGATCCCGGTGACTTTGCCGCGGATGTGGGTGCGCGAAGGCGCTTGTTGTTTGCAGCTGTAACGATTCATTGGGACGGTGGTACGAACAAATATTCTTCTTTTGATTTTGGAGTTCTGGATGATGTTTCTGCCCCCGTTGGGTTTCTTCCTATCGACGGGGTTTTTGACTTTAATGTGTATTCCAAAGACTCGTGTAATGAAGAGAAGTACGACGACAAAACGGCAAGTCAGCACCTCAGTTTGGCTGAAGACCTCTTCACTGCCACCGTGCTCAACGAAATCAAGTACGGCGCGTCATACGACACACAGCTGCGCATTGCCAACCTGGTCGTTCAGGAATTTGACAAGCAACGCGAGGCGGTGGTCGATAGCGTGCAGAAAGAACTGGACGCGATCGACGCACAGAACAGGCAGTACGAGATTGACTACAAGAACGTAGGCTACCAGTCTTGTAACGTGGACGCCGATTGTGAATACACTGGATGCTACACAGATAAAATCAGTCGTACTGAATGTCTTTTCAACAAATGTGGGTCTTGGCCCAAGCAAAACGTCATTGAGGAAATTTTTACAAGTCTTGTTGCTAGTGATTTCAAGTTATGTCCTGCCAAGACATTCAATGCCGCACCGTATTTTGAGTATGATCCGGTGGAGGTCAATGGTGCGTTTACTGATTACTTCAAACAATTGATTTCAGATATCACTGTTTTGCTAAACCAAGTGTCAGTTACAACAATTTCAACAGCTATCCAGAACAAGTGCAGCAATCTCAAGGTCGAAATGCCGCTGCTCACGGGCCAGGGCGTCGAGACGATGCAGGTGATTACGCGCTGTCGGTCGAATTACCAGCAGAAGAAGTGGGACGAGGGGTCTCTGTTGTTTGGGCTCTTCACTGAGGCAGAGTGGCAGGACGCTCTACCCGCGTGGGGTGGCACCCCGGACCTGGCTGTGGGTATGCCCACGATGCAGCGGTACTACAACAAGTTCAAGCGCATCAGTGAGATCCCGGGGATGGACGTGTCCGTGGACATGGATTCATCTACTCATCAGTGCTTGTATTACTCACTCCAATCTCAAACCTGGGGTCACGATTGCCTGCGTCGTTACTTGGTATCGTCACCGTATGGCCAGAAGTATGAGATGACACAGGCGGACGCGTATTTTATGTATGAGCCACATATCTCAACAACAACACCGTCTTTCACGTCCGTCGACGCGTGCCAGACGTACTCGGGCAACATGACGGAGTATGAGTCAGAGTTCAACAACTCTTACCTCAAGTTTGTGTGGAGCGGTGACAGCACTAACATGGTGCCCGTAGCAACGATGCACACGATGAGCACGGGGGAGCAGAGCTTTCGGGAGGCGCAGGCACTGGAGCGGCTGGAGCATCTACTGGACAACACTATCAAACCAGCACTTGAGAAGATTCCCGCTAATCTGAGTGACCAAATCGAAATCCGAGCGTGGAGCGTAGAGGGTGACGAGATCCACCAGCTCGTGGATTGTGTCATGCTAGGCCCGTACTCGGCCGCGGACATGCACTCGACATTTGAGATGAGCAATGCAGAGCGCTTTCCCGTGCCACAATACCATCGAGGTGATCCCAACTCTCGCTTATTTGTGAATGACGGGACTGCAGAGACCAAGGGCTCGGAAGCACGTCAAGAGATTATGGCGGCTGCACAGCAGCACGTGTCCAAACTGTATGACTCCACCATTACAGAAGAAGCAAAGAACACTCTACACCAGATCAAAACCATGTTCAGGGACATCTCCAACATGAAGTGTTTGTGCCCAGGATCAGAGCCTCCCAGTCTCTCGTGCTGTCAGAATGCGGATAAGCTGAGTGACATCAACTTTCGACTCAAAACCCTGTTTCAGGACGTGTGGGCAGTGACTAACTACCACAACGTAACCATGACCTCACTCATGAACTCTAACATTCTTCGAGATGATTTATGGTCCACGGACGAGTTCACTTACGCCTCATCGTACGTCTTCACTGACGAGGACAAGCAGCAGCTACAGCACCACTATGTGTTCAACAACAGCGCACCAATCATGTCCTATTCCGTGGACGAGGTACCGTCAAGTTTTACTCAAGAAACGCTGTGGTCGACGTGCATGGACTTGTTATCAACTCCGTTCTTTACCTTACCAGTGCGACCAACCACAGGCAACGACACGAGCTTGCACGTAGACGCGGACATGCGCTATGACCCGGCTACAGAGACATCGACGGGCTACCTCCACGGTATGGAGCGTGCAATTGAGAAAATCCTTGAACGAGCCCGAGACGATTCACCCGTATTCTGGACCAACGTGCACCGATACGTGCCGTCGGACAGCGCGTGGTGCGAGGACCTACAAGCGTCACCTACCCCTACCACCACGTCTCGTGCTAACATCTACACCCCGACGACCATCAACAACATCACCTTGCAACCCGATATCATTTACTCACAACAGCTCAATGAGACGGTGTTTGTCGGTCACGTCACCTCACACTGCCTGTGCAACTGGCATAATGGTGCGGCGTGTGTCGTGCCCAAGTGCTACGAGGTGGCAGTGAGTGCGGAGTTGAACGCGCGTTGGCAGGAGCTCTGTACCCGGGGTACGTACACATCTCGTGCCGATCTACTCCTGTTTATGCAGGTACTAGACGAGACATCCGTGTTTGACACCGCGTGGCTGGATGCCCCACCACCTCCGTTGCTGCGATGTGACGCACTCCTTCCAAGTACATCGTGGGGCCTTCTCGACACTAAGCTTCACGGGGATTGGTACAACCAAACGGAAAACACTCAACACATCAGTATCCACGAGCTAGCCACCAGCGGACCTGCGGGCCTGCGTTTGGGCTTACTCAGCGAGGGTCCCAACACCCTGCACGACTTTGTGACGAAACACAAGCTTACCAGCCGGAGCCCCGACGACAAAATGGTTAACTATCAGTATCAACACACCATCGCCCAACCTCACTGTCACAATCAGCGCCAGCAGTTTCTACACACCAACCTCAGCTTGTACTTTCGAGATGTATTTTTCCCTATGGCACATAGCATCCACGAGGCCCCGATTACTTCATACTGCTCAACGTGGGCAATTGAGTACGCAATGGAGCAGACACTGAAGCAGATCTTACCGTTCAACGACAACACTCTCGTCGAACAACAGGAGCGCACAAGCAAGTGGAAAACGCGTTGCGACGTGCAGCTACAACAGATGGGAATTTGCTTGTTGAGGGGGGTGTACGATATCGTTCCAAACAATACATCGAGCGTACCAGAGCATTGCTTATTCACCATCGGAGACCCTCATGGATGTGCCAGCTCCGTGTTCTACGTCACCCCACACTGCCTGGTGATGTGCGACGGCCAGTTCTATGCACCGGCGCAGGACAACGATACCTTTACCAAAGCTGGTTCTACACCGATCGTTGACCCTCGTACGTTTGCGGACCACCCAGCTGTCAAATTATACAGCATGCACTGGCCGTCTCGGATTGAAGAGAACGAGGTTGCGGGCGAACCACACCTGGCAGAACTCAACACACAAGCACTCAACGCCGAGCTCCAAACCATTCAAGCACGGCTACAAGACGTCAACTTTGAAGATGAGTCATTGTACAGAAACGTCCAGCATCTCATTGAGCTCCAGGAGGTTTCCACGGACATGGAAGGTGAGGCTCCCGACGCCTACTGCGACGACCTGCTTGACTATTTCGACGGTACCGTGCAGCACCCGGTAGGCTACCACCCCACCACGGGCTGTGACGCGTCCACCACCAACATGCGGGGCTTCGACAGTTGGATGTCCAAAGGAACGCAGTACGCCTGGAACGTCGACCCTGTGCGCCTGCGCAACATGACCAAGTACTCCAGCATCTTTGGCACGTCTCACCTGGTGTGTGATGCCGGAGTGTACGGAGCACTGGACTACAGTCTCAATCCGTACTTTCTCCAAACCCGCTGGGACCCACTCCAAAAGGCTGACCCAGCGATACCGTATGAGCCTGAAACGATTGACGTGGAACGCATGTCGCTGTTTGGTTTACCGTCCTACGACGCGTTCGACACGCCCATTCAGACCGAGGAGAATTTCATGCGCCACTCTGTGGGTCTGATACGTGACTGGCTGCGGTGGTACGGCGACGACCCGGAGCTCCAGGCCAAACTGGACGCGTCCTGGCCCAATTGGGTCCGCTGCTCGCTTGAAGAGATTGACTGTGAGACATACGGCATTGACACTAATACGGCCATGGATCAATGCACCCTACCCCCACTCCTAACATGTACGCAGGACAGTGATTGTGTGTCGGGTAACGCCACTCACGACCTCGTTTGTCTTCAAAACAACCACGACGAGAACAATGAGGGTATCTGCGCCAAGCGCAACACGTGCTATCAACACGCCCACTGTCCGGACGATATGCTCTGCTCTGGCGCGGGTACGTGTGTAGAGCCCCGTATTTTTATCCGCAACAGGCTCGACGCTACGATCTCCGCACAGATGTTTGCGGAGAGTAACCCCTCATGCTCGCAGTCAATGAACGGAATGAGCCAGTTCCAGAACATTCCGGACTTTGCCCATGCCAATGGTATGTGTAGCTTTCGCAACTGGATGCACTACACTAACCTCACACGGGACGCTGAACTTCAACCCGACGGCCTTCTTCACATCAAAAATCACCGCAAGCGTTTCAGCAACAGCGACGTGGCACAGGACCTCTACCATGAGCTAAATGTCCTGCGGCCGTACGTCAGCGGATGTGACCGCTCGTACCAGCACACGGACTACCACTACTGCAGCCCACACCACATTCCTGCGCGGCGCGGGTATGGCGAGGGACTCGAGCAGCTCTGTGCTGACGAGGACGAGGACAACGCGTGCTACATGAAGGCCACCAAAACTTGGATGCACACCGCTGACACGAGCAGCAACCTCACCGCGCGGTTCTGTGACCTGTACACGGATTACACGTCACACACGGCGTTCCTTAGCCCGTATACATACGTTAACGAGGAGGGCAATGAACAAGATACGTTGGAGCACGTGCCCGAGACCCTCAAGCGTTGCTACGACTTTGAGATTTGTCCAACTGTGCGCTTTCTCGTGGAGGGGCGTGGCGTGCACAAGCGCCGGGTGCTGATGGTGGACCGTGACGATCCCAATGACAGCTCAGACCCTTTTGTGCTCCAAGACCGGATGCGCTCGTACCTCCACAGCGACGCCGACGAGTGCTTTGGTGTTGGGTACCACGTACAGGGGAAAACCCTGTGTGTTGTTGATCGCTACACCCTTCCTCTCATCGACGCCGTCTTCAACACAGACGCGCAGTTACAAGTGGAACACGTACCAATTGACACATATAGCTCGACTTCCAACCCGCGATGGAATGCTGACTACATCCACGATCTGTTTGTTAAACTCCGAGAGGGTACCGGCGGCTTTGCCAAGTGTCCCCGGGCTTTCTCGCGTGTGATGAATGGAATGCAGCACGAGACGTTGTTTACGGAATTTTTAAAAGTACTCACACGCACGTACAAAACGAGTGCTCGAGAGCAGGTCACACAGTACGCCAATGCATTACTTCCAGCACTATTTGGAATTGACGCGCAGACAGGTGAGGGACGTGGTTTGAATACCATCGGTGACTACGTTGAGCACGCTGCTTGCATGGACTGGATATCTACGGCGTTGCAAGAAGCTAAAGAACTCGCCCGTCGTCCCGACGAGATGCCGTACGTGGTTGAGAGCATTTACCCGGACAAGACACCGGGCACGTCATTGTATGTATTCCACGAGCGGTCCGCGGTCGCTCTTAACATTACCTGGTTCTGGCAGTGTGTCGTGTTGTCAGAAGCTGGAGAGGACGGTGGTGTCACCAATCAGTGGTTGGAGAAACTGACCAATCCCACTTCCGATGAACAATTGGAATGCGACAACTTTGACGAGGACGTCACTGACGATATCAGGCTTACCATGAAAAAGAGGCTGCAAACCGCAGGAGGCAAAGACGGAGCTCTTTTCAAAATGTTTGAGCAAACTACCGACGCAGGCACCGTGGATGTCGTAGCAGATGTTCGTCAAGTCATCCAGTTTGCCCTCAACGAGCTTCGGCTCGGCAGCACGCCGCACGTGTACTGTATGAAAACATACACACTGCGAGATACTCAAACCCCATGGTACGTCAATTCATCCTGTGCCAACGTGTTTCATGAGGCTCAGAACCAGGTGCCACCTCTTCCGAGCTGTTGGGAAAAATACGGCTTGGACCTGGGCATGGTTGGCGGGCAACTCGTCGATTTTACAGACGACATTGATGTCAGTATCACTAACATGGCGGTGAAAGCAGAGGAGCTTTTATTAGGCTCGCGGATGGCCGTGGACCAAACATTTGCGTTTACTCTTGAGAAACTGATTGAACGGGGGTTCATCAAGGAGCGTGATCAGGAGTTGCTGGACGAAGTCGACGGCGCAGACGATTTCTTCCCTGTGTATTTCTTTACGTATCTGGAAAACGACCTGGACCCTCCTCCCGTGCAGTCCTTCTTACACGACAGTATTGCCAGCGATATGTTTACCATCAACAACTACGCCACACTCGATCAGAACGAGGGTAGTGCGTGTCGCGGCGATCTCTCTCTCAGTGATGTCACCGTGTTCCAACTCACATCACCCGAATTTGAAGTTCAGGACGACGGGTTTGTGGAAGCTACCAGGGGCTACACGCTCCAGGACGACAACAACGCCTCGTTGATTGGTAGGCGGTATCTTACGCAAGATCAAGCGCTGTTTTTACTCATGCGCGTGATTAAGCGCGAGATCTACAACACATTCTCGTTCCGTGAGAACAATCTGTATCTTGACACATTCGCGTCACAGCTCGCGTTCCCTGACTTTGGCATTGACATGATGAGCCAGGTTACAGCTGCCAAAGAATACAACGATTTTATGGCACAGAAGTCGTTTGCATGCTCGGACGACCAAGAAATGCTCTTGTATGCGGAGACCAACATTGTGCACAAGCGCATGCGGGACTGTGTTAATCGCCTACAGGAAGACATTGGTTGGAAGATTGACACCAACGAAATCCTTCAGCTCCATGTCCCCACCCACGTTGTCAAATCAGGCTTCTACCCTGCGTACACGGAACACTCCGCCGATAAGTTCCTTGATGATATCACCAGCAGTAAGTGGACCACGGAGCAATATGTCTCTGCTCAGGACCTGGTGTGCTACAAAACACGCACGGGCAACGCAGAGCCTCTCAATCCACTCTGGGCTGGAGGGTATGACGTACTGACCTGTCCCCAGGGCGTATCCTGTGGCTGTGACACCACGGTCGGAATCGGCGACACGCGCTTCGTGGACGCGTCCTGTCGCAAACGGGACGACGAGCAATGCAGTGATTTGTTCCCCGACTTTGCACGAGCTTCCATACCACTCTCCTGTCAAACCCTCTCTGCTCAGTTCCAATCCGTGACCATGCCCAGAATGGGCTCTATCAGAGCCGACGAAACCCCGCTCTGTCAACGCACGCCGTCCCTGGACGCCACCACGTGTAGCCGACGCTTTGGGACACTGCACGGGAATCCGGGCTTTGTCCCTGGTTCCATTCTATACACAACTCCGTTCTCACGAGGCGGGGTGGTACAGCGCGGACTCTGGGGCGGCAGCAACTCTATCTTCCGAGGTCAGCGTCACGAGCGATTCCTACCTGAGATCACACCAGCTATCCAGCTCTTGTCCGGTGACATTGCCGGCCATGCGCTAGAGTTTGAGATTGAGCCCAACGGCAATCTGTACCTGCGGTGTGTGTCGATGTTACCCGTAGAGTCACAGGACTCCTCGTTCCAAGAGCGGTTTCCCTCCCCACCATCCAACGAGTGCACGATTCCCTCTGGTGAGTGGATGAAGAACCTGGAGTCCTCCTGGCTCTGGCAACACAACACACTCAAGTCCGAGTGGCCGACACAGACCGTGACCTCACCCTCCGTCTCCTGGAAATGCCCGCTCCAGCGCATCGCTGCCTACAGCAACCACAGCAAGGCCTTTTCTGCGCTCACGCCCAGCCGCGACCGCAACAAGGTCCGCTTTGAGCACATCACAGAAAACAGTCACTTTGCCCATCCTACAGTATCGTCCATCGACGTGATGCCCCACCTCAAACCAGCACGATTTATTGCCGACAACCTTGCCTGTGCCACCTACGACGTCAACGGGCGCGCGTTCTGCCACGGCAAGAACTTGCTCGATTTCTCTCTCAACAGCCTGCTCACATACACGGACACGTGGTCACAGTTTACTCTCGTTGAACCCAGCAATAAGTGTGATCAGATGCTCGACTGGCCCCACCAGAGCTTCACAACGAGAGACCAAAAAACTGTCCGGTCTGAGTACACAGAGCGCTGCAACGTTCTCCATCGCCTGCCAAGCTTTGGTGTCAAAGCCACTCGCATTGAGAATGTAATCAGCAAAGGAACGTCGTCGGCTTCCACATCACCTGGTGGTGTCTGTCACATGCAACAGCTACCACACCTGCAACCATGGAGTGAGGTGTGTGTGGAAAATAAGATACCATGCAACACACAAAGCAAAAATGCTGTACAGACATGCATGGACGATGGCGATTGGCTGTTCTGTCGGTATTTATTTAATCAAGAAATTTTGTCAGAATCAGAATCAACATTCACCCTCCTGGACAAGATCATTCAAATCCGCAAGCTAGCAGCGTACCAAGCCAAGCGCCAGCCAACGCGCCGCGCTCAGCGATGCTCGCAGTGTGCCGCAAACCATGGCACCAATACCAGTGGCTTCCAGGGCGGGTTTGTGAATCGCTCCGGTGCCAATGACCCACTCCCCGCGTCCCCGCTCATGAGCGTCGGTATGCCCATGCGACTGAGCACGGAGCGCATGTTAGCTCGATACCTGCGCAAGATTGTGTGTCCCCACGCCAGCGAGGAGCCCTGCGCCGAGCTTCTGGCTATTTTCAACACGGATGCATGGACCACGGGTCAATTTCTCCGTGCATTCATGTCCGCTAATGACACTGCAGGTTTACTCAAACAATGGGACGTGGGTAAACAAGATACATTTGACCACACTCTCTTTGGCACCAACTACACCGACGACGCCGCACTCTGGAGTCGCAACTGGGTGTTTTGTGACCAGGCCACCACCAACAATGCGGGCTGTAATGGCTCCATCTCAAAAACCGAGTGGCTGGACCCGCACGCCCGGCCTGACGCGTGTCGGCGGGCCATCCTCGATAGCAAGACCACCGAGAGCCTCCCCGTGCACTTTTGCTTGCTCGACAAGAACACCGAGCGTCTGTGTCAGTACGTGGTTGAGTGGACGGACGAGATCACGTCAATCTTATGCAAAGCTGCCGGCCTCCCCGAATGCCCCGAGACAGATTTCTTCTACACCCCCACCACGTACGCAATCGAGAACCGCGAGTTTGTGTCAGAGACGGTGCTGGGATTTTATAATTCCATCGACGACTCCGTGTGCGCTGCCTCGTTGACCGATACTGAAGTCCAAGCACAGGCCCTGTCCAACGCCATCCAGAAGCAAAAGTGCGACGCAGTGCCAGTGGCCGTGACCAAATCCATTATTCAGAAGATCCACGAGTCCATTCGTAACCTGTACCGCTTGATTTACCACGCGTTCTCTGCCACCACGTACTTTGGGCTGACCATTATCAGCATGATTGAGAATGTCAATGTCGGATTCTTCTTCAATCGGTTCAAGTTTCATTTCTTCATGGTTATTCAGTCGTTCTTTGAAATGATATACAAGTTTATCATAACCATCCTCAAACACATTCCAGGCACAAAATTCCTGGTCGACGCCATCTGCGTCATTCTGAAAATAATGAAAGTGGCTTTCTGTGGATTGTTACGTGGTATGGAAGTAGCGTCCGAGTTTGCAGAGACAACAACCTCCCACTTGAATACAGCCCGCGAGGTTATGTGGACGTACTCACCGATGGGTCTGATTAGCACCGCAGCAGGAGGCGACGATACGGTTGGCAACTTCATGAAGAAAGGACTCTCACAATATGTGATTGACGAAATGGGCGAGGAATACTCTGGCATTGAGAACATCTTTACCATTCCCAAGGTCTTCTTCCGAGACGCCGCCGACTTTGTGTGCAACTTTGACACTTGTCCCAAGTTTGACTTCAATGAAAACCCAGATAATAGCACACTGCCCTCACCCACGCGATGCTGGCCATCGTATCAAACCTTTTTCGGGGATAACCAGCAGCTCTCCTGCACGGCTGCGGACACATGTCGGCTCTCGCTGACGTCGACTGACACGAGTTTGGGCTACGCCGACGCGGACCAGATGGTGCCCTGTGGTCAGTGTACAGCAATGTCCGCGGGCTTTGATGATTACGGGTGTGACGCCCTGACCAAGCTCTGCACGTGCTCCGTTCCCCGTTACAGTACAACACAGTGCCTGAGCAATGATGAGTGTCAAGCCAGCTCGGCCACGTGTAATTACATCGACAGTGAGTTCCAGCTCCTCCCTACACCCACTGACTGTGCGGTGTGCACGTCGCAGAAAGTGTGCTACATGGAGCCCGGCGCTGAAATTGGCACCTGTGCGTGTGGGCTCACCTCGATTCCGTTCTCACAGTGCCTCCCGGAGACCCAAGGCAAGGTTGTCATTCCGCACCCGGACAAGATGTGCTTGTACGAGACTGAGCGCCGGTTCAGTGACATGTCCCGTAGTCAGTCCACGTTCTCGCACAGCCTCTCCGTATCCTGTGCTGACATGAATCAGCTGTCCGCGCGGTGTCTGTACGTGACGGACTTCAGAGGGTACTTTATCGTCAACCAGCCCGGTTTCTCTGGCCGGCGACTTCTAGGTATGACAGTCGAAGAAAAGGACAACATCGACTCGAGTATTACCCATTCCCCCGTCTGTCGCGACGCGCTGCACCCGGACAATCGCATGGCCTTGTTCCACGCCCGCGAGGAGTGCATCCGTGCGTACATGACGAGCATGGACACCATTCGCACGATCAAAATGGAGGGCAAACTTAAGCCCTGCACGTTCTGTAGCGTCGAAGACTTCAAGCACGAGGCTAAAAACAACCCAATGTTTCTCGTGTCTATTGCAGTCAAGCCTGATTTGTGGCTGTCAATCTCCACCAAGCACGGCCCGGGCCGGCACATTGCAAGCATCTACAAGACCGCCAAGCAGCTGCACGATGTGATCATGAAAGACCTACGCACGCCAAGTGTAATCAAAACTCGGCTACCTACTAACCACACCACCCACAACACCACACACACGGAGACCACAGCAAATTTCTCACACACCACACCCACGCTCAACCGGCGCCGCCTCCTCACGTACACGGACATTGTCAACTCCATCCAGCAGGAATTCGAAGCCGCCACCTCCATGCACCAGAGCTTTGCCTCGCAGTTTGCGTCGACGTACGATTACTCCTTCCCGGATCTCACTGACAGTCAGCAAACCATCTGGTTCCACGACTGGCCCCCGACCTATGACTCGTCCTCTTCAAACTGCAACATTTTCTCCAACACACTCACCCTCGCACAGTGGGCCATCGGCAACGCCACACTCCCTTTCACCCCCGCAGGCCGTGCGCTCCAGGCCACCCCAGCGTCCCGTTTGCGCGACGCCTGGCCTCGCATCAATACGACCAATGTTACCGTGCAGGATGACGGCGAGGAGGAGGACATTCTCGTTGACTGGTTCACATGGGTAGTGCGCAAGGCTCTGTCCTGGGTCAGTCTCGACTCGCACTCTCTGTATGACCTCTTCTCCGCCATGACGTCGGAGATTCTCAGCGCTACAACCTGCGACTACCAGGCGATCCAAACCTGCTCCAAGTGGTACGTGACGCTCTCCACCGGTTTCATTGTCACCGTTGTATACTTCAGTGTCTGGTTCCTCCTCTGCTCTGTGTTTCAGCTCACATTCATCGCCGCTCTGACCATGCCCCTCTTTACCATCGTGCTCATGTGGGTGTGCTACGGTTACAGTCCGTTCTGCTTCCCCCTCATCCCCGTGTGCGCCATGCGCGACCTCCACGACAGCCTCAACATGGTCTTTCCCCGCTACATGCGGCTCCCACTTTCCCTCGCTCCCAACTGCCCCGACACGGGCATTGCCGGTGGTGCCCCGCTCTACAACAACTCGTGTGTCCAGGACTGTCGCCTGCCACCTTTTGAATACACGTCCTGGCACGCTGTCGTGGCCTGGACCACCGCAGAGTTTGGCCCGGACGCCGTCCAATGGACCCTCGACAACACCGACACGATCCCGTTCATCGACCACGACCTTCTCCGCTTTCAGCTCGAAATCAAGGACAAGATGATACAGGACGATAACTATGACCTTGTCGCCGGCAACCGCGTCTGCGCGCTCCTCTCCAGCTATCAGGTCATGCCGTACCTCCTCATCGTCGTCGTCGTATTCCTCGCATTTGTCACCGTCGTCCGCACACTCTTCCTCGCCATCGCACCGCTCACGCAGCTGGTGGCGACCACGTATGTGTCAATCTTTGTGCAGGATCGGAGAGAGAAGGAACATCTCGATTGATTGTTTCTGTACTCATTACACACTATAATATCCTCTTTTTCCACCATACCTATAAAAGCCCCCTCACATTACCCCCAGTCATGTTATCCAACTACATCTCCCCCATGATCCACCCGCACGGCGTCGTGCACGGCAGTGAGTACGTTGCCGTCAATCTCGACGACTCCCTCGAATCACAATGTCCAGTCGGGGGAGTCGGGGATCAGGCCGTCGAGGTCCCTGTCCCAACCCTCACATCCCTCTTCTACAATAAGAGTATTCTGTTCTCCAACATCTGAGGCGCTCAATACCGTGGTCTCGCAGCTAAAATCAAGATCGTCGGTCTTCATAGCCTCAAGGAACTGCTGCGTGTGCTCCTCCGCCGGTCCCGCGGCCTCAATGTCGGAGCACTCCTCCGGCGCCATCGCCTCACCCGCCTCCTCCACCACATCAGCAACCCCCATCTTGCACACGGGCCTCGATGCCAACGACAGGAGACGATCGTGCCACTTGCTCGTGAACGCGTAGGCCTTGTCAAAGTCGCCCTTCAAATACAGCAGAATGCCAAACGCCAGCACCACTCGCATCGCGCTCTTGTCTCCTGTAGGGTGACCGTCTGCCTGCACGTTCTCAAGCAGAACCAGCACTCCATGCTCCGCGTCACTGAAGCCGTTGAGAATGTCAAGATTGAGCTTGAATGGGTCGTTCCAGAAGCCAATCACTGCCTCGGCCATGGCAATGATTTCAAGCTCCGAGTAATCCCTATCCTTGCGTTTACCGGCGTCAGAAGGCAAGAACTTGAGCATCTCCGGAGACGGGTCCATCTTGGCCAAAATCTTGTCAACGTCCACCTTGTTCTGTATCTTCTGCAGCAGCATCGTCTCCGCCTTCGGCATGTGGTAAATCGTCTTGATGCGAGAGTCCTCCCTATGCACAGGCATCGGTACCAGCAGCGGCTTCTCAACCATGCCCTTCTCCTCCTCATCCAAGTCCTCCGGTAGAAAGAGATTCTCGCTGCTGCACGAGCTCTTGGGAGACGTGCTGGCCATGATCTCCTCCATCATCATCTCGGTGTCCATGACCTCGTGCTCGTCCTGCCCCGCTGAGCTCTCGTCGTCGTAGTACCCATCAATGCGCTTGCTGTCGTTGAAGTACAACGTAACCAGCTCTTGACACGAGATGTTCTCTCCGTTATTATTAATGTGTCGCAAGCGCATGTTCTTCAAGAAAGACTTGAGGTACGAGAGACCGCTCTTGATGTTTTCCTTCACACTGAACTTATCCCAAATTGCTCTAACATGTACCGCCTTGGGCGTCGCCTTTGTCTCCTTCATGACGGTCTCCAGCTCGCGCTGCAACAGCTGCCTCGTCTCCAGCAACAACACCGAACGCTTGTTCTTGGACTTGTTGTGGCGGTAGTACTGGTACGCCTGCATCGGATTGATTCCGTGCTTCTTCGCAAAGGCAAAGCACTCCTCCTTGCTGATCTTACCCTTCGGCATGTGTTTGTCAATCAACATCTTGCTCTCCAGTGAGATGTAGTTGCGTTGCGTGACCCCGCGCACCGCGCTCCGTGCACGCACACCCGCCTGCTCCATGTGCGTGGTAGGTCTTCGGAAGTGGAAGGGCTAAGAGGCGCCAAATCCGAGAGTTCTGATAAGGACGGGCTAAGTAGTTTTAGGGAACAGTTGTATTGTATAGTACTGAGAATTAAATGTAAAATGAAACAATCTGTTTTGATGGTACTACTCAAAAACCAAATTAAATGTAAAATGAAACGATCTGTTTTAATGGTACTACTCAAAAACCAAATTAAATGTAAAATGAAATTTGGTATAAATCTTGATACCAGAAGATTTTTGACTAAAATTATAGTATAAACATACATCAAAATTAAATGTAAAACGCAATAGGAGCCGTTACAATGTCTCTATACAATCCGAGACTTCCGGAGACCCACCCATCCACCACAAGTGCCACGGTCATGAGCAGCAACAGCTCCGGCAAGAATAAGTTGAAGTCCATCGACAAGAACCAATGTGTTCCGCGCATGAAAAAGCTGCGCGGACGCATTGTTAGGCCCGCCATGAGCACGGCGGAGATCAAAGCCTCTGATGAGCGCCGCAAGGCGGAGGAGGAGTTGCAGCACCGCAAGGCCGATGTCCAGGAACGCACGAGCAACTTTCTCCAGGATTGCATTGACGAAAAGAGGGCGGCAACGCCATACGAGTCCGACGACTCTGACGACATTCCAGTCATGGGCGAGGCCGTGCCGAGCGGTTTTGGACAGAAACAGTGGATGGAGAAGCGCGGCCTGCCTTACGGCGGAGATGACCCTAATTCCTGGGAGAAAAAGCGTGCGTCGGCGGATGGTAAGGATTCTGT
>MDTA01049404.1_pt1 | contig 22790 bp, 23 predicted proteins | sample 811151 | NCBI WGS metagenome assembly MDTA01 (sample SAMN05326648, study PRJNA326480) | marine metagenome | isolation source: seawater | place: Indian Ocean: South | collected 2010
AATTAAATGAAAAATATATTTATTGAAGCGGGAATTAATCACTTCGGCAATTTAAAAGAAGCTAACAAAATATTAAGCTGGTTTTTAAAATCTAAATTTAGCAACATAACTTACATGTTACAAACAAATGAATTTTATCAAAATCAAGAAAAGTTCTTTGGAATAGATTTTAAACTAGAAAAAAATTTTTATAGATCCGCTATAAAAAAATGTCACAAGAAAAATAAAAAAATAGGATTAGCAGTCTGTAGATTAAAAACTTATCAAAATTTAATTGATTTGAATTTTGATTTTTTTAAATTACTTGGTCTTGGCATTGATCAAAAAGATTTAATCAATCAAATTAAGAAGAAAAAAAAACCAGTTTTTATTTCAACCGGATTTAACGCGTCTGATAGCAAAATTAAGAAGTGTATATCCACATTTGGAACAAACAAAAAAATTAATCTTCTTTACTCACCGATGACTTATGATTTAAATGAAATCGATTTAGATAAAATTAACTACTACAAAAAAAAATTTAAAAAACCTGTTGGATTTAGTAACCATACAGATAATAAAGATGTTTTAAATATTTTAACAGCCTATAAACCAGACTACCTATTCATTTATTGTAAATCAATTTATAAACGAAATAGAATATATCCTGATGATAAACATGCTTTCTTTTTTAACGAAATAAATAAAATAGTTTCTAATTATCTCAAATATATTAAGATGGCTTATTCAAAAAAAAAGATAAAAAAAATAAAGATTTTTGCTAATGAATTCAAAAAATAAAAAAGCGATAATAATTGGAGGAAGCAAAGGTATTGGTAAAGCGATAACCGAAAACTTAAAGAAAATAAATTTTAGAACAATAGGTTGTTCAAGAAAAGAAATCGACACCTCTAATATTGACTCTGTATTAAAATTTACAAATAAACATAAATTTACAAATGTTCTAGTTCTAAATAGTGGCGGACCACCTCCTTTGAGTTTTGAAAAAATTTCAGTAGAGGATTGGAAAAAATATTTTAATCAACTTTTTTTAGGTTTTTTTATTTTATTAAAAAACATCAAAGTTCTTAAAAATGGCTATGTCTTTTATGTTTCATCATCAATAATAAAAGAACCTGGGAATAATATTATAATTTCATCTTCTTTAAGGTCTGCAATGAGCAGTCTTTTAAAATCATATTCAATTATTAACTCAAAAAAAAATATATCTGTTATTAATATAGCCCCAGGACCATTTAAAACTCGTAGAGTTAAAGATTTAGTAAAAAACATTAAGTCGTTTGAAAAAACTCTTCCAACCGGAAAGATAGGCAATCCAAACGAGATTGGTAAGTTTATAAGTTTTGTTGTAAAAAATAAGCTGAAAACCCTAACTGGCTCTACTATTTATTTTGATGGCAACATCAATAAATCCTACCTATAAAACGTAATATCCGACTGACTAAATATAGTAAGAATTTTGAGTTAATAACATAATGTGGTTTTTATAGTAAAAAACTTAATAATTATCTTTACTGTTCAATTTATGAACGTTAGTTTGTTCAAAATTTGAACAATTATGAAAGATAATCAAGACCATTTTGAAGTTTTAAGAAAAATACAAAATAAGCCTAATTCGACACAAAGGGAATTAGCTAGTGAGTTGGGTTTTAGTCTGGGAAAACTTAATTATTGTTTAAAAGCACTTAAACAAAAAGGGCTAGTCAAAATTGAAAATTTTACAAAGAACCCAAATAAAATCAATTATTTCTATGTTTTAACGCCAAAGGGCATCGCTGCTAAAACAAAATTAACAGTTAACTTTATGAAAAGAAAAATGAAAGAATATGATGAGTTAAAAAAGGAGCTGGGTTAAAAATGTGGACTGTCATAAAATATGATAGAAAAAAGTTCAATTTTCTAAAATATGAACTTAAAAAAAATTTTGGTGACAATTGCATTCTATATCAGCCAAAACTTTTAGTTCAATCTTTTAAAAAAAATAAATTAGTCAACAGAGAATTAGATTTACTTGGCAATTATGTATTTTGCTATTATAAAGGATTTGAAAAAAAAAATATTTTATTAAAATTAAAATTTGTCAAAGGATTAAAATATTTTTTAGATGGATTTCAATTATTTCAAAAAGATATAATTAGTTTTATTGACAGATGTAAGGAATTTGAAAATGAAAAAGGTTTTATCTCACAAAACTTTTTTAAAATTGAAAAATTTTCGAAATACAAATTTTCTTCAGGTCCTTTTGTGGGAAAAATTTTTCAAATTATTGACTTACAAAAAACAAAGATAAAAATTTTGATAGGGAACTCTAATACTACAATTAGCAAAAAAGGATTGTTATTTAACCCTATCTAAAAACATAGAAATGTTTAAATTTGTAAAAATATGTAAATTTTACAAAGTGCGGAGCTATGGATTCATCTAAATTTTTAATTACAGGATGTGCTGGTTTTATTGGTTTCCACCTAGCAAAAATGTTAATTAAAAAAGGTTATTTTGTAGTGGGAATTGATAACTTAAACAATTACTATGATGTAAATCTTAAAAAAGGACGATTAAAATACCTTAAAAAAAATTCAAAAAAAAAATTTATCTTTAAAAAAATAGATCTATCAGATGAAAAAAAATTAAAAAAATTATTTAAACATTATAAATTTAAAACTGTTATTAATTTAGCAGCACAAGCTGGCGTGAGACACTCACTTGTAAAGCCTAAAAGTTATATAAAATCTAATTTGATTGGTTTTTTTAATATTCTCCAAGTGTGCAAAAATCATAAAATTCCCCATTTAATTTACGCAAGTACAAGCAGTGTATATGGAAACTCTAAAAAATTTCCAATAAAGGAGTCTGCAGAAACAAGTAAACCTTTACAACTATATGCAGCAACCAAAAAATCTAATGAACTTATGGCGGAATGTTACAGTAATCTTTATAACATGAGAATAACTGGTTTGAGGTTTTTTACTGTGTATGGACCTTGGGGCAGACCAGACATGGCTCTTTCTATTTTTACTAGATCTATAATTAAAAAAAAACCTGTTTCAGTCTTTAATTATGGTAATCATGAGAGAGATTTTACCTATGTTGAAGATATAGCAAACGGAATAACTAAATTGATAAATAGTAAAAATTTTTCCAAAGCGAATGCAGGAAAACACAGAGTTTACAATCTTGGTAATAATAAACCAATCTCACTAAAAAAATATATCACGTTAATAGAAAATAACTTGAAAATAAAAGCAAAAAAAATATATAAACCACTCCAACCAGGAGACGTTAAAAAAACTCACTCTAGTTCAAATTTAGCAAAAAAAGATTTTGGTTTTTTACCTACAACTAATCCCGAAACTGGAATAAAAAAATTTATAAATTGGTATAAAAACTACTATGGAACAAAAAAAAATAAAATTTAAAGATAAAGAAAAATGGACTACAGTTATAGACTCAAATAAGTCTATTAGGTTTGACCTCATACAAGAATTGTTTAAATACAAAGATTTGATTTTCCTTTTTATAAAAAGAGATTTTACTACATATTACAAACAGACTATTCTTGGCCCAATATGGTACATTTTACAGCCACTTTTAAATACAATCGTATTTACTATCATATTTGGAAATTTTGCTAAAATTCCTACTGATGAAATACCACCCTTTTTATTTTACCTAGCTGGAACTGTTGTTTGGAGTTATTTTTCTACATGTGTCAACTCGACAGGAAATGTTTTTGTAACTAATTCACAAATATTTTCTAAAGTTTACTTTCCTAGATTGATAATACCCATTTCAAACATCATTTTCAGCATGTTGCAGTTTAGTATTCAATTATTATTTTTTTTATGCTTTTTACTATATTTTTATATCAGTGGAGTTGAAATAATATTAGATTATAAAGTTTCTTACACAGTTTTAATTCTTTTACACTTAGCAATATTAAGTTTTGGAGTTGGAACACTCGTCTCATCATTATGTAGTAAGTATAAAGATCTTTCATTAGCAATAGGTTTTGCTGTTCAATTGTGGATGTTTGCTACTCCCATTGTGTACCCACTAAGTGTAATACCAGAGAATTATCATTTTTTGATTTCTTTAAATCCAGTAACCTCTATTGTAGAGTCATTTAGGCATATATTTCTTGGCAATAGTTCAATTAATTTTCATTTATATCTCACAAGCCTGTCAGTTACTTTATTAATTTTTTTACTTGGATTATTCTCTTTCTTAAAAGTTGAAAAAAACTTTATCGATACTGTTTGAAATGAAAAACGTAATTGAAATTAACAATCTTTATAAAGAGTATAAACTTGGAGTAATTGGAAGGGGCACTCTTTACAGAGACTTACAAAGTTTCTGGGCAAAAATTATGAGAAAAGAAGACCCAAATTCTATGATCGGAAAAAAAGACAATGATTTTTACAAGAAAAATATTTTAGCAATAAATGACTTAAGTTTAAATATTAAAGAAGGTGAAATATTTGGTCTTATCGGAGCTAATGGAGCAGGTAAATCTACTTTATTAAAAATTTTATCAAGGATTACTTCGCCGACTAAAGGAACAATTAAAATCAAGGGTAAAGTTGGAAGTTTGCTTGAAGTTGGAACTGGCTTTCACCCAGAATTAACTGGTAAAGAAAATATTTATCTAAATGGAGCAATTAACGGGATGAGTAGATTTGAGACTAAAAAAAAGTTAGAAGAAATAATTGATTTTTCAGGAGTCGAGGAATTTATTGATACTCCGATAAAAAGGTATTCTTCAGGCATGTTAGTCAGACTTGGATTCTCAGTCGCTGCTCACCTAGGTCATGATATTTTAGCTATTGATGAAATTTTAGCGGTTGGTGATTTAGAGTTTAGAGAAAAAGCTGTTGGCAAAGTAAAAGAACTTAAGAGCACTACAGGCAGAACCATTATATTTGTTAGCCATAACATGCAATCTATAGCACAAATATGTTCAAGAGTTGGTCTAGTTGAAAATGGGAAGATTATTGGAGAAGGAAATCCTAGCGATATGATATTAAAGTATAATAAAATATTAGAAAATTATGATTTAGATAATGAAAACCTAAATTACGATAAAAAATTTCGAAGAGGCAATGGTAAAGCAAGATTTAAAAGTATTATTATTACAGATATTAATGGTAATAAAAAAATAGATTTTAATAAAAATGAAAAAATTGTGATAAAATTCAATTATGAAGTTTTTCAAGAAGTAAAAGATTTAATTTGTAAACTAGCCTTTAGATCTAATTCTGGGGAAGTGGTTGCTGGTTACTCTAGTTTTTATGTATCAAGGAAACCTTTAAAAAAAGGGACTTTTGGGTCTGGAAAATTTATTATAGAAACCAATTCAATGATGCGAAATACATTTAGGCCACTTGTTTGGCTTGGAGAGTCATCATTTCAATCAGAAAGTGATATTGTAGACGGACTTGTTCCACCTTTTATAATTAATGATAATAACGAAAAAGAGAAAAAAGGTTTTTTTAAACCTAAAGTAACATTTGAGTAAAAATTTATGAGAAAACTTAAGCGAATTTTTGAGTATTTGTCTCTCTACATAAAATATATTGGATTTTTTTTATATACAAAAAAAGATTTTAAGATGGACTTCCCATTCCCTCCAAAGCCATTTTATAGGATTTTCAAGCCAATTTTTTGGATACGATTTTTTCCACATTATTATAGGAGAAAAAAGTCTCAATTAAAATATTCTTATAATATTGCAGAGTATTGGAAGAAAGAACAATGGAAACAAGACGATTATTTAACTTGGTTACAGAAAGTTTTTCAAAAACAATATCCTAGAGTCGCAAGTGATGAGATTTTTTTTAAAATTTGTAAAACAGAACCAAATAATATACTTGAGGTTGGAGCTGGAAGCGGCCATTCCGCAGCATGTTTTTTAAGTTATTATTTGAATTACCAATTTAAAAAAAATCAAGATTTTCAAAAAATAAAAAAAATTGATTTTACCGGTATTGATTTAAGTTCTTTAAGAATAAAATTTGCCAAAACTTATTTACCCATATTTTTAAATAAGCACATAGAGTATATAAAACTTAATTTTGTTTCTGGCGATGCATCAAAAATGAAATATAGTGACAAACAGTTTGATTTTACTTTAGTTCCTAGTGTATTGGAAAGAGTTGACGATGAAAGTATTGAAGATTTAGTAAAAGAGATGTGTAGAGTTACATATAAAGGTGTTTTTGTTAGCGATTTTTACGATCAAATGCCCGATGGTTTTCCTAGGTCTCCCAAAATATTGAGTAAACTTTTTTCTAAACATGGTTTTAACTTAACTTATGAAAAAATTAATTACGTAAAAATTCCTAGAAAAGAAAACGCAGAATTACACTGTTTTTTTGAGAGAAATGAAGGATAATAGAAGAGTATTAATTACTGGTGGTTCAGGTTTTCTTGGAAGTCACTTAGCAAATGAGCTATCAAAAAATGGAAATCAAGTAACTTTATTCGATAACGAGTTTAGAGGTAAAATTGAGCGCATCAAGAATTTAAAAGTAAAATATGTTAAAGGTGACATTAGAAACTATAAAGATCTTAAAAAACTTGGTAATAAATATGATGCTATTTATCATCTAGCTTTTATCAATGGTACAGATTTTTTTTATAACGAACCCCAATTAGTATTAGATGTCGGAATTAATGGAATTTTGAATATTATAAAATTTACTTCCAAAATAAAAAAAACTAAATTTTTTTTAGCCTCCTCCTCTGAAGTTTATAATTTACCAAAAAAAATTCCAACTGACGAAAAGACCGAAATTATTATTCCTGATATATTAAATCCAAGATTTAGTTACTCTGGAGGTAAGATAATTAGTGAATTAGTCACAATTAATTATTTGCAAAAATTTAAAATACCTTTTCAAATATTTAGGCCACATAATGTATTTGGGCCTAATATGGGAATGGGTCACGTTATTCCACAAATTGTTCAAAAAATATATATTGCAAGTAACAAATTTAAAAAAAAAAAATGCAAAGTTTTAATTCAAGGAAAAGGAAATGAGACTAGATCATTCTGCTATATCGACGATGCTGTCAAACAATTAAATTTTCTTTTTAATAAAGGTAAAAATAATCAAATATATAATATTGGCCAGAGTAAAGAAATTTCAATAAAAGAATTAATAAAAGATATATCAAAAATTTTAGAGATAAAAGTTGAAACAAAATACTCTAACTTGCTTCCCGGGAGTGTAAAAAGAAGATGCCCGAGTTTGAACAAGTTAAGAAAGCTTAAATTTAAAATAAACAACACCTATAGAGAAGGTTTAAAAAATACTGTGCTATGGTACAAGTTTAATTTTTTAAATGAAAAGTAGTAAAAAAATTATATTTTTTGGTAGATCTAATGATATCTATTCAAAAAGACTAATCCATATTTTAAGAAAAAAATTTAAATATTTAACAACCATTTATTCAAGCTCATATAACGAAAAGTTTCCGAAAAAAGCTCTTAAATGGAAAGGCGATTATATTCTAAGTTTTAGAAGTTATTATATTTTAAAAGAAAATTTTATTAAAAGAGCAAAACATGCGGCAATAAATTTTCATCCTGGACCACCAAAATATAGAGGTGTTGGATGTTTAAATTATGCACTATACAATAATGAAAAGTATTATGGAGTTACTGCTCATTTAATGACAAAAAAAATAGATCAAGGTAAAATTATTGCTATTAAAAAATTTAAGATATATTCTAAAGATAATCTTGCTGAAGTTTTAAGTCAAACACATAAAGAATTATTCAGTTTAACTTTAAAAATAATTAATAGTATCTCTAAAAATAAACTTTATATAAAAAATTTGTTAAAAAAATTCAAAAACGAGAAATGGTCAAAAAATATAAGAAATAAAAAAGATTTAGATAATTTTTATAAAATTTCTTATTCAATTAATAAAAAAGAACTAAATAGATTAATCAGATCAACTTATTTAAATAATTATAGACCTTATATTCTATTACATGGAAGAAAATTTTATTATGAAAAATAAAAAAAATGATTTTTTAAATAAAAAAATTCTATCAAGCAAATTTCCTTACATTATTGCAGAAATCGGTATAAATCATAACGGAAAAGTCAAGCTTGCCAAAAAGATGATGCTATCTGCAAAAAAAAATGGAGCCTCATGTGTAAAGTTTCAAGCGCTAATTGCAGATAACTATATTTCAAAATTTGCGAATAAAGCAAGTTATCAAAAAAAAGATAATAAGGTAAAATCTAAGTCTCAACTTGAAATAATTAAATCTTGTGAGATTTCAATTAAAGAAATGATGGAACTAAAGAAATTCGCAAAAAAAATTAAAATAGATTTCTTATGCACACCATTCGAGATTTGGAGCTTGAAAGCCTTAGTAAATATTGGAATAGAGGCAATAAAAATTAGTTCATGTAATTTAACCAATATACCATTTTTAAAATTAGCTGCCAAAACAAAGCTACCTATACTTTTGTCTACCGGCATGGGAAATATCCAAGAGGTAAAAAGTGCTGTAAATATTTTTAAAAAAACTAAAAGTCCACTGCTTTTGTTTCAATGTACCTCAAATTATCCTGCTAAAATTGAAAACGCAAATATGTTAGTATTAAATACCTACAAAAAACTTTTTAAATGCCCAGTAGGTTTTTCTGATCATACTCCTAGTATTTTGCCAGCAATAACTGCTATTAGTTTAGGAGCATCGGTAATAGAAAAACATTTTACTATTTCAAAAAAATTGCCGGGTATAGATCAGAAAGCATCAATAGAGCCCAATGATCTAAAAGAGCTAGTGTCTATAGCAAAAAAAACAAAACAAATTTTAGGAAATTCTATAAAATTTAAAACAAAAGAAGAGATAGACACAGCTAAATCATTACGAAGAAGCCTAGTAGCTAGTCAAAATCTTTTCAAAGGTCAAAAAATTTTAAAATCACAAATATCTATTAAAAGGCCAGGAACAGGAATTGAGCCAAAACATTTTCAGAAAATAGTTGGAAAAAAACTAAAAAAAAATGTAAAAGCAGACCAAGTTTTAAAATTTAATCAATTCAAATGATAAAAAAAATTAAAATTTTAATTGTAGGCGCAGGCTCTATTGGAAAAAGACATATACGAAATTTAAAGAAAATAGGCATCTTATCCTCAAATTTATTGGCAGTAGATAAAAGAAAAGATCGGCTTGATGAAGTAAAAAAATTAGATGTTAAAAAATGTTTTTTTTCATTAAAGAGCGCACTAAGAGAAAGTTTCGACGCTGCAGTAATCTGCTCCCCTACTTCGATGCATATCAATCAGTGTATTTTGCTAGCTAAGCAAAAAAAACATTTATTAATCGAAAAACCACTATCTCATAATTTAAAAGATTTAAATAAGTTAGAAAAAATTCTAAAAAAAAATAAGTTGACTTCGATGATTGCGTATATTTTTAGATTTCATCCAGGTGTGATTTTAGCAAAAAAAATTTTAAAAGAAAAAAAGATTGGAAAATCTTTATATTTTAGAGGAGAATTTTCTGAATTTCTTCCAGATTGGCATCCGTATGAAAATTATAGAAAGTTTTATATGGCCAAAAAAAAACAAGGTGGTGGCTCAATTCTTGATCAGTGTCATATAATGGATCTTTCACACTTTCTAATGGGAAATTTCAAAAATGTTTTATGTCTTAATACAAAAAAATCACCTCTTCAGATACAAGCTGATGACATTAGTGAAATGATTATAAATAATTCTGATGGATCTGTAAGCTCAATTCATACTGATATATTCGGAAGGAAGCATAGCAAATATTTTGAAATTAAAGGAACGAAAGGAAATTTAAAATGGGATTTCTATAAAAATACTTTAGAAATTTATAATTCAAAAAACAAATCAAATAAAACTTATAGATTTAGAAAAGATTTTAATTTGTCATATCTAGATGAAATTAAACATTTCATCACATGTGTTATAAAACGAAAATTCAAAACTAAAATTCCTTATGATATTGGCGTAAGCACCATGAAACTGATTCATGCAGCAGAAATCTCACACAAGACTGGAAAGCGAGTAAATATTAGCTAAATGAAATGTTTTTTATCTACTAGTGTTTGTAGAAATAAGGGTATTGAAGAGTCTATAAATTTTTGTGGTAATTTAAGTGATAAAAACGTTGAGCTTTCTGCTCCACATCCTAAGGAGAGTTTAGATCAAATAGAGAGGACATTAATCAATTTCAAAAAAAAAGGTTATAATTTTTTTTTACACAATTATTTTCCACCACCCAAAAAATCATTTGTTCTAAATATAGCTTCTCATGAAAAAAAAGTTCAAAAGAATTGCAATGAATTAATTCTTAATGCATTATCATTATCAGAAAAGATTGGAGCATCAGTGTATGGGATTCATGCTGGTTATTTATCAAAAGCAATTGAGGGAAAAGATGGAACGTTTATTTTCGATAAAAATCAAAATTACTTAGAAACATTAAAGAGATCATCACAATTTATTAATTCTATAAATAAGTATTTTGAAAAAAATAAAATAAAATTATTAATTGAAAATCTGTTTCCTGGGGTAAAAGTAAACTCTTCACTTTTTTGCACTTTTGAGCAAATTAAAGAGCTAATGGATTTAATTCCAGATAATGTTGGTCTTCTTTTAGATTTGGGGCATTTGAATATTTCAAGTAATTTTTTTAAATTCAGCAAGCAGTCTTTTTTGGATAAATATATTAGTAATTATAAAGATAGACTGCTAGAAATTCATATTTCTGAAAATAATGGTATTAAAGATGAACATTTGACTTTAAAACAAGATAGTTGGCAATATAGTTTTATTCGTGAAATTTTTAATGAAACAAAATCAAATAATAAAAAGCCAGTTTTCTGTTTAGAAGCTAGAAATGGGTCAGTAAAAGAAATTAGAAATAATTTAGAAAATATAAACAAAATAATTGCATAAGTGCAAAAAGATCTAATAAAATTTAATTCCGACTTAGTTGTTTTACCTTCAACCTCAATTAAAAATGCATTAAAGGTCATTGAAAAAGGTGAAGAACGGATTTGCTTTATTGTAAACAGAAAAGGCAATCTAATTGCATCTATATCCGATGGTGACATTAGACGTGCTTTATTAAATGGCCATAATCTCGGTACTAAAATTTCTTTGATACAAAAGCGAAAACCTATTTTTACATATCAGGACTCTAGTTATGAAGATATAATAAAAAAATTTAGTAATAGAATAAGAATAATTCCAGTATTGAATAGAAACGGAAAGTATATTGGTTATTTAAGCAGAAGTAAGATTCTTCCTTTTATAAACATTAAATCAAGAAAAGTTCTAATTTTAGGCTTAGGATACGTTGGTCTTACTTTAGCAATGGTAATGTCGGAAAGCAGTTATACAGTTAAAGGGTTTGATTTGAATAAAGATCTAATAAAAAAATTAAAGAAAAAAATCCCACCTTTTTATGAAAAGGGAATGCAAGATTATTTGGATCTACACGTTGGACATAATTTTAAACCTTTAGAAAGTATTGCAAATGAAAAAGCTGATATTTATATAATTTCTATTGGTACACCTTTTGATAGAAAGAAAAATAAACCTAATCTTGAGGCGATATTTAAGTCAATTAATCAAATTTCACCTAATTTAAAAAAAGATGATTTAATTGTGCTAAGGTCTACAGTTCCTATAGGGACCTCCAAAATAATAGCAAAAAAAATTGAAAAAAAAACTAATCTTAAAGTCGGAAAAGATATTTTTTTAGCATTTTGTCCCGAAAGAACAATTGAAGGTAAAGCATTAATAGAATTAAAAAGATTACCCCAAATCATTGGTGGAGCTTGTAAAAAAAGTAGTGAAATTGCGCAAAGATTGTTTAGTGAATACACCTTTACTGTAATTGATGTTGGTTCCCTTGAAGCGGCAGAATTTTGTAAATTAATTGACAACACTTATAGAGATACAATGTTTGCTTATAGCAATCAACTGTCTATACTATCTGAACAGTTAGGGCTAGATTTAAACGACATTATTGAAAAAGTAAATTTGGGTTATGACAGAAATAAAGTACCTAAGCCATCACCAGGAGTGGGTGGACCATGTTTATCAAAAGATCCATATATTTTAATACATGGATTTAGCTCTAAGAGTAGAAAGAACAACCTAATTCTAAACGCAAGAAAGATTAATGAAATGATGATTGATAATATGTGTCTAAAGAGTGAAAAACTATTAAAATCATTTAAAAAAAAACTTAGTAATTCCAAAATTTTTATTAGCGGTTTAGCATTTAAAGGTAATCCAGAAACATCAGATTACAGAAACTCAACGACTCTTGATTTAATAAAAAAATTGAGAGAAATGGGAGCAAAAAAAATATACGGCCATGATTTTAAAGTTTTGAAAACTGAAATTATTAATCATATTAACTTAAATTATTTAGATTTGAATAAAGGTTTTAAAAACGCAGATATAGTTTTTATTATGAATAATCACGAAAAATACAAAGATTTAAACATTCTTAAACACATAAAATCAATGAACAAGCCCAGCATTTTTTTTGATGCTTGGCAAATTTTTCAACACAGCGAAATAAATAGCATAGATGGAGTATATTATACATCAATAGGAAGATCGTAAATTTCTCATGAAAAAAAATATCCCAGTCGCTAGTCCAGATATAGGCTCTAAAGAGGCAATAAAAGTTTTTAATACGGTGAAATCAGGATGGATTTCTATGGGGTCAATCGTAAGGCAATTTGAAAAAAATATATGTAAGTTCACAGGTGCAAAGTATGCAGTTGCTATGAATAATGGTACTTCTACTTTGGATGCACTTTTAACAATTTTTAACATTAAAAATAATGATGAAGTAATTGTTCCCAGCATGAATTATATCTCGTCTGCAAACGTAGTGATGTATAAAAAAGCTAAACTAAAGCTTTGTGACGTGAGTTATAAAACTTTAAATGTAGATTATAATGAATTAATTAAAAAGATCTCCAAAAAAACTAAATTAATAATTGTTACTGATTTAAAAGGTTTGCCGGTGGATTATGATAAGATTTCAAAATTATGTAAATTAAAAAAAATTCCTATTATTTCTGACTCAGCTGAATCTTTTGGTAGCGAATATAAAAAAAAAAAAATTGGGACACAATTATTAGCTCACTCATTCAGCCTATTTGCTAATAAAAATATAACAACAGGAGAAGGGGGTTTGATTACTACTAATAATAATAAAATTTACAAAAAATTATTAATAATAAGAAACCAAGGTCAGACTAAAAGGTATAATCATGTTATGTTGGGTAATAATTATAGAATGACAGATGTGCAAGCTACAATTGGTATTGAGCAACTAAAAAAAATTAATTTAATTTTGAAAAATAAGAATAAAATAGCTTCATACTACTCGTCAAAATTAATAAACATTAAAGGATTGAAAATACCAGAATTACCAGAATATGTAACACAACATGGATGGTATAACTACACTATTCGAGTTGATCCTAAAATTAGAGATAAGTTAATAAAACACTTAAGTAAAAATGGTATTGAAACTAGAGTCTCTTTTCCTCCTGTTCATATTCAACCTTATTACAAAAAAATATTCAAATTTAAAAAAAATCAATTTCCTACATCATTTAAGTCTTATAGGGAAATAATTGATTTACCAATATGGAGCAACTTAAAAAGAAAAGATCTTGATTATATAATTTTAAAAATAAAATCTTTTTTTAAATAATGAATATTCTTGGTGTTATACCGGCAAGAGGAGGTTCAAAAGAAATTAAAAATAAAAACCTTCTTAAATTGGGTAATAAAAGTCTAATTGAGATCGCTATAAAAAACTCAAAACAAAGTAAATTGATAAATAGATTGATTTTTTCTTCTGATAGCAAAAAATTAATTCGTCAAGCTAATAAATTTAATATTGAAATACCATTTATTAGACCAAGAAAGCTTGCTACAGACACAGCATCCTCATTTTCTGTGCTCAAACATGCGATCACATTTTTAAAAAAAAAAGAGAATTGGAAAACAGATATAGTTGTTCTTCTACAGCCAACAACACCATTTAGAACTGGAAAGCTAATCGACAAAGCAATAAGGATGCTAATCAAAAATAAAAAAGTAGACGCGGTTATGGCAATCAGAAAACCTGACTACCCACCATACTGGATGATGAACTTAAAAAATGGAAATAGGTTAAAATCGTTAATTAAAAACGGAAATAAATTTTTAAGTAGACAACAAACCCCAACAGTTTACCAACCAGCTGGAAGCGTTTATGCTTTAAGGAAAAAATTTTTATTTTCAATAAATAGTTTATTGCCGCAAGGTAAAACTCTCGGCTTAAAAGTTTCAAAAGAGGAATCTATAAATATTGATAGTCAAATTGATTTTTTGGTAGCTAAAACTTTATTTAATTTAAAACGCAAGTGAAAAAAATTTTATTAATAGTCGATATTAAAAGTCGAGATCTGCCTTCACTTGCGCTAATAGGATATTTTCTTAAAAAGAAATATGAAATTATTTATCGTCGAGTTGATGAAATTGAATATCAAACAAATGTAAAATTTGATTGCGTTATTTTACCAAAAATGAACCGTTTTGATGATGCTTTTAAATTTTTTGTTTTAGATACTTTAAAAAAGAAAAAAAAAATTATTTGTATTGAAAATGAAGGAAATATAAGTGCGAATATAAAAAAAAAATTTTTCATTTTACCGGATTTATATTTTTTGTGGGGTAGAACACAGCAAAGAAAATATAAAAAAGTGTTTACAAATAAAACAGCTTTTAAAGTTTTGGGAAATCCAAGATTAGATTTTTTTCACCATAAGTTTAAAGAACTTCTCATAGATAAAAAAGAATTTTTAGAAACAAACAATTTAAAAGATCAATTTTGCTTAACGTTTACAACAAGAACACAGGAGGCACATAAAGACAAAAAGCTTATTTCAAAAATTATGAATAGAAGACAATTTATGTATAAAGAGTCCAAAAATTATTTTTCTGATTATGTAAAGTCATCTAAAACAATGTTAAAATTTACTTCAAATTTACTTTATAAAATTAATAAAAAATTTCCTAACGTAAATATATTAATAAAACCACATCCTGGTGAAAATTTAAAGTACTGGAATTACTTAGAAAAAAAAATTTCAAATCTTAAAATTGTTAAAGGATTAACTATAGAAAATTTCCTAAATTTAAGTGATCTCAATATATCACATAATCTTTGTTCAAGTACATTCGAGGCAAAATTACTCAATATTCCAACCATTGAATTGCAAACTAATTTCTTTAAAAAATATTTTTCAAAAATTCACCAAAACATTGCTGACGATGTTACAATTAAGTCAGAAAAAATAATTTCTATTATAAATAAGGAATATAAAAAAAAAAATAAAAAAAGAAATCAGAATAAAAAAATTTATAATTACGTTAAAAGTTTTTTTTTTAAATTTGATGGTGAGAGATGTAGAGATTATGCAAAAAACATAGATATCTTCTTAAAAAAGAAAAAACATAATCAATATAAATTAAATAAAAGTCAAATAGACATATTGAGTCGATTGAAAAAAAAATTCACTGAAAAAAAAAAGTCTCGTGAAGAGAAAAAATTTAATTACAAAAAATTAATTAAAAAATTTTTGGTAAAACTTAATTTAATTTCAAATTATGACTCTCGCTACAGGTTTGACCATAGATATGAGATCTGTGATGAGATAAAATGGTATAAAAAGTTTGATAAATTGCTATTAAAAGATATATAAATAAAATAGATGAAAAATAAATGTAAAATTATTGCAGAAATTGGATGGAATCATATGGGAAATATGAAGTTAGCAAAAAAAATGATTCTTGCTGCAAAACAAAGCGGTGCAGATTTTGCGAAGTTTCAAACTTGGTCAACAAAAACTTTGTTATCTGGCCCTTGGGATAAAGATGGCAGACTTCAAATTTATAAGAAAGCAGAGCTTTCGAGAAAGCAACATATCGAATTAATTAAATATTGCAAAAAAGTAAAAATTTCTTTTTTAACTTCAGTTTTTAATCATCAAGATGTTGAGTGGTTGAAAAAATTAAATCTTAAATATATTAAAGTTCCAAGCCCTGAAATTCATAATATTAAATTGTTAAAAGCAGTTAATGGAAGTTTCGATTACGTTATTGCAAGCACAGGCACCGCGACTTGGAAAGAAGTTAAAAAAGTAAAAAAAATTATTAACAAATCTAAATTAATTCTTTTACATTGTGTCTCAGCTTACCCAGCCAGCGTAAATAATATTAATTTACCAAGAATTTTTGAATTAAAGAAGATAAACAACAAAGTTGGATATAGTGGTCATCTCCCAGGTGTTTTTGATGCTATTGCATCACTAAATTATCATCCCGAGTTTATTGAAAAACATTTTACAATTGATAATAAGCTACCAGGTAGAGACAACAAATTTGCATTAATGCCAGCAGAGCTAAAATATTTAGTTAATTACAAAAACTCATTGTCTCATATGAATACTTTTAGAGGTAAGAACTTTCAAAATGTTGAGATAGATATGAGAACAAATTATAGAGGAAGATGGTCAAAAAAACTTTGAAAAAAGTGCTGCATTTTTTTTATCAAGTTATCTTCAATAGAAATATTGATAAAAAATTGGGAAACATTTTCTTTGGAAATGAAAATCTTTTTTCTTTTAACTTATTTAATAAAATCTATTTAAAAAAAATATCAAAAAAAACAAGAGATGAAGAATTCATTAAAAATTATATCGAAGACGGTTTTGCTAAATCAAATAAAATAAGTGAAAATAAAATTGATCTTATCAATGAGGAGCTATCAAAACAAGCGTCTAATAACGATGGCTCAAACAGATTCTTTTATAGTTTAAATGACAATTTGAAGGAAAAAATAAAAAATATTTTATTAAATGATTTAAAGAGTCATATTAATAAACTCAAAAATTTTTATAACTCTAATATTTATGTGACTAATGCAGTGATATTCAAGTACTATGGTTATAATTTTAATAAAAATGAAGTTAATAGCTATCAATTATATCACAACGATCAATATCTGTTTACTTATTTCAGATTGTTTATAAATTTAGAAGATGTGGATTTAAGCAAAGGGCCTTTACATATTTTTAGCGTGAAAAACTCAAATTTCTTTTCAAAAAAACACAAATATAAATCAAGATATAATTATAAAAAATTTGGAACAGAAGACGATATTGCTTTTAAAAATGTAGGAAAAAAAGGTGAAACACTATTTTTTAATACTAGCAGGTGTTTGCATAGAGGAGGAATACCTGAAGAGGGTAAGACAAGAAATATGCTTTGTATTTTATTTAATGCTGTACCAACTATGAACAAATTTGATGAAGATATTTTTGCTTTTGAAAAAGAAAAAGAGGAAGATATTTGGAGCTCAGATAACCTATCTAAAAAATATGGTGAACCTAAAAATATACTAACTTTATATAAATTATATAAAAATTTTAAAAATAAAATGATTGTTAATGACTAAAGACTCGGTATCAGTAATAATTAGAACTAAGAATGAAGAGAGGTGGGTAGGCTATGCTATCCAATCAGTTTTGAGTAATTTAAATAAACCAGAAATAATCATTATTGATGATAATTCTTCGGACGAGACTTTAGAAATAGTAAGATTATTTACACAGGACAAAATACTAGGAGACAAAAAAAATAAAAATTATACAGATATTAAGATAATTAAAATTGACAATTATTCACCAGGTCGAGCGATAAACTTGGGAGTAAAAAAAGCAAAAAATAAATTTATTTTAATTCTATCTGCTCACTGTCAAATACAAAATATTAATTTAAAAAAACACATGAAGGATTTGAAAAAATTTGCCTGTGTATTTGGTCAACAAATACCTATATTTAAAGGAAAAAAATTAGCTAAAAGATATTTATGGAGCCATTTCGAAGAAAAAACTAAAATTAATATGTTTTCAAAATATGAAAATAGATTTTTCATGCACAATGCTTGTTCTTTTTTTGAGAGACGGTGTCTAATTAAAAACAAATTTAATGAAAACCTTGTTGGAAAAGAAGATAGATATTGGGCAAATTTAATTATTAAAAAAAACAAAAATATTCTATACGACCCTCAATTAAAAGCTCTTCATCACTACACAACAAATGGAAATACTTGGAAGGGTTTAGCTTAAATTAAGAACTGATAATGCAATCTGTTCCATATCAAAAATATCGAAAATATCTTGGTAAAAGTAGAAAGTGCCTTATTTGCAACAATGACCCATTGGGAAAAAAAAGAATAATATGGGCAAAAGATAAATATTTCAAAGCCATCAAATGTCAGACTTGCAAACTAATAACAGTCGACCCTGGTCTAACTCCTTTCGGACTTAAAATGTATTATCAAGAGAATATGACAAGAAGGGTTGCACAAAAAAAAAAAATGAAAGACAGAACAGTTCAATATGATCTAGATAAACAATTTTTAGAAAAATATATTAAAAAAGGTAAAGTTCTTGATGTTGGATGTGGTGGTGGAATTTTCTTATCCAAATTAAATAAAAACTTCAAAAAATATGGAATAGATTTAGATAAGTCCTCTATAAAATTTGCTAAAAAGAATTTTAAATATGAATTTAGAGCTGAAAGTTTAGAAAACGATAGTTTCAAAAAAAACAGCTTTGATTTGATTATTTTTAGAGGAGTGATAGAACACTTATATAACCCAAAAAAAATTCTTAATAGAGCCCGTGAATTGCTTAAATCAAAAGGTAAGCTTTTTTTCTGCGCAACACCAAATGCTAATTCATTTTGCGCAAGTTTATATAGAGAAAAATGGAATCTATGGCATCCAATTCAACATATTAATTTGTTTACCGTTGAAACATTACATAAGATATGTGGGATAAAGAAATTCGATATATTAGGGGTTGATTATCCTTACCTTGGAACGCCATATGAAAATTTTGCTGAAGACTATAAGAAAATAGAACTATTTATTAAAAAAAATAATAAAGTTAAGAGTCCTGCATTTTGGGGCAATATGCTTACATTAATTTTAGAAAAAAAATAATCAAATATTTCTAAAAAAAAAAGAAATGCTAATCAAAAAAAAACCTGAATGTGCAGTGTTTATCTTTTCAGATACTTGGGGGGAAATTGATACTGTTTTACCACTCCTATTCGATATAAAGAAAAAAACAAAGCTAAAGGTAATTTCTATATTTACTGATACCCAAACCTTAAAACAAAAAGATAGGTTTATAGATTTATTTAAGATACTTAAAAACTGTACGGATGAAATATTTGATTTTAAATTTATATTAAGAAAAAATTTTATTCGATTGTTTTTAAATTTATTTTTTTTTGATATTAAAAATTTTTATAAAATAATCTTATTTCCAATTTTAAAAAGAAATATTTCACCAATTAATCAAAAATTTTATTTAAATGAGATAAAAAAAAAATATAAAATTAAATATATTTTTGTTGGACACACAAAAGTATTAATAAAAAATTGGTTTTTTGAAAATAATAGTAAAGTATTACTTTTTCCCCAAGCATTGACATTAAGAGGGGTTAATTTTTCAAAAAAAAGAAACTTTGATTATAAAATTTATGATAGAGAAAGGCACCAGAAATATTACAATCATAGAAATTATCCAAAAAATTCTATTTTTTTAACTATTGATAAAAATGAAAGTAAATATTTCAGAAAATATCTCCCAAACAAAATATTTAATATTATTAACATTGGTTACCAAAGATTAAGTAATAATTGGAAGAAAATAAAAATTGAATATAAAGAAAAATTAAAAGAAAAGCATATCTTAATTATCTTAGGGAAAGAGTGGTACTTAGGGTCTGAAAATTTAAGAAAAAAATTAATAGAAATATTTAACGTTGCGTATAAACTTAATGTAAATGTAAAATATAAGTTTCATCCTAGGTCAACCTTTGATTTATCAAAAGAAAAAAAAAAATTTCATAAAATAAAAATTGAAGAGGCAAAAAATAGTATTTTAACAGAAGCATTAAATGCTTTAGTAGCTATAACAACATCTAAAACAGGTTCATGTTTTGATTGTATCTCTGCTAATGTACCAGTTTTAGATTATTATTCTGTAAATAATGGACTTAAAGAAAATACGCAAGACGAGTTTAAAATAAAAGGAAAAATTACAACTCTTTATCGATATTATAATTTTGTTTTACCTATAAACAATTCAAAAGAGTTAAATTTTAAATTAACAAAAATTTTGATGTCACACAAATTCAGAAAAAAGATATTAAAAAAACAAAAAAAGAATTTGAAATCTTACCTCAAAACAAACGAAATCAAAAAAATAATAGATGTCATCAATTAAAAAATTACCAATTTTAATTTTTGCAAGGATGAATTCTAAGAGGCTCAAAGGAAAAATGCTAATGAAGATAGGAAAAAAAAGTCTTATCTTTCATATAATTGATAGAGTGAAAAAAATAAAAAATAAGAAAAATATAATTTTAGCTACTTCAAATAAAAAATCTGACGATAATCTTGTAAAAGAAGCTAGAAAAAAAAAAATTAAAATATTTAGAGGAAATTTAAATAACGTAGTTAACAGAGCAATTGATTGTTGTGAGAAATATAATTTAGACTCATTTGTTAGGATTTGTGGAGACCGAGTATTTCTTGATTATAAAGAAGTTGATAATGCAATTAAAAAATTTACTCAGTCAAAAAAAAAAATAGATATAGCTTCAAATCTTTTTGAAGGAAAAATACCTTCAGGAAAAACTATCGAAATTATAAGTTGTAGTGCTCTTAAAAAAATTTATAAAAAAAAATTAACTTCTTTTGATCTTGAACATTTGACAACTTATTTTTATAAAAATAAAAATCAATTTAAGATTTTAAAGTTAAAAAAACCAAGTTTATTTAAAAATTTAAGTTATAGTTATGCAATTGATACTGTTAATGATTATAAAAGAATTCAATATATTTATGATAAGTTAAAAAATCTTTCAGTTAAAAATAATCGTCAAATTTTAGCCGCAACAAAAAAATGGTATTTGAAAAAAAAAGATAAAATATGATAAGTAAAGATAAACCTCTAGTAACCATTTATATTGTCTCAAAAAATTATGGAAGGTTCTTAAACCAATCTATCAAAAGTGTGTTAGATCAAACATATAAAAATTGGGAACTATTCGTCGTCGATGATAATTCCGATGACGAAACTGCCAAAATTATGAATAAATATAAAAATTATAAGGATAATATAAAATTTATTTTTAATTCAAAAAACATCGGATTACAAAGAACGGCAAATACTATTCTTTCAAAAAGTTTAGGTAAATATTTTATTAGATTGGATGCAGATGACTGGTTGGAAAAAAATGCTATTGAACTAATGATAAATATTTTAGAAAAAAAAAATAATTTAGAGATTGTATTTGGAAATTATAATTTTACGAATGAATATGGAGAAAAGATAGGAACAGATAAAAAATATGATTACAAGGAACGAACTAACCTAAAACACTTTCCAGTTCATGGTGCTTGTACAATGTTTAGGGTAAAAACTTTAAAAAAAGTCGGGGGTTACAATGAAAAATTTAAAGCACAAGATGGTTGGGAAATTTGGCAAAAAATTGCTGAAAAAAACAAAATTTTTCACATAAAAAAGACTTTGTTCAATTATAGGCAGCACAACAACTCTCTTTCAGTAAATAAAAGTAAAATATTAAAATATAGAAATTTGATATTCAAAGACTTGTTTAAAAAATTAAAAAAAAATAAGCTTAATTGCCTTGCAATTATTCCTGTTAAAGAAAATTATAGTAATTTTTTTAATGTGCCTTTTTTAAAGATTGGGAAAAAGAATCTCTTAGACAAAGCAATAGGTTGTGCTTTTAACTCCAACAAAGTAAATAAAATTGCCATAACCACCTCATCAAAAAAGGTAATAAATTATTTGAATAAAAAAAAGAATAAAAGTCATAAAAATTTATTTTTAGTAAAAAGAAATGAAGAAAAAAAAAATAAATATGCAGATATTAGAAAAATTATTTTAGATGTTTCAAAAAGATATGAAAAAAAATATAAAAAAAAAATAGATCTGATAGTATATTTAAGTATCCACGCCCCATTTAGAACAAGCTATCATATTGACGAGGCAATCAATGTTTTGCAGGTAAATAATTGTGACACAGTTTTTTCAGTAAATATAGAATATGATCCAATATTTAAATTTTCAAAGAAAGGAATTAATGTGCTTAATCCAGGTAGATTTGATGAACTAAATTTCGAGCGTGAAACACTTCTTAAATACAACGGATCTATTCTTCTTACAAAATATCGTAAGATAAAAAAATCAAAATTATTTGCTGGCGATCTTGGATATTTAGAGATGACGAATGAAGAAAGCCAGCAAATAAAATCTTACGATGATTACATAAGAATTAAAAATCTTTTAAAAAAATGATTCAAAAAATAAAAAATTGCCCATTATGTGGATCAAGCGATTTTGATTTTTTTTCTTCACTTAAAAAAAACTTATACTCAGAAATCATATCCAAAATAACAAAATTAAATGAAAATTATTTGATAAAAAAAATAAAAAATAATAAATGCAAAAATTGCGGATTAATTTTTAAAAATTACTGGTTTGATGATAAAATTTTAGAGAAAATTTATGAAAAGTTTATTAAAAGTCATCCAAGAGGCCAAGATTTCAAGTCTGATTTATTTTCAAAAAAGGGTTTAAGTTCAGTATTTTCGA
>MDTA01141030.1_pt1 | contig 22780 bp, 22 predicted proteins | sample 811151 | NCBI WGS metagenome assembly MDTA01 (sample SAMN05326648, study PRJNA326480) | marine metagenome | isolation source: seawater | place: Indian Ocean: South | collected 2010
ACTGACAAGATCGCGGTGGTCAGCGTCGTTTTACCGTGGTCAACGTGTCCAATCGTTCCCACATTGACGTGCGGTTTAGTTCTTTCGAAGGTTCCTTTAGCCATTTTTGGTTGTTAGTTTTTTGATTTATATGAAAGTATTTCGTTGATCCGACACTCCCAAAAAGAGGGCCTTAGCTCAAGTGGAGCCCTCGAGCGGATTTGAACCGCCGACCTCATCCTTACCAAGGATGTGCTCTACCGACTGAGCTACAAGGGCCTCTTAAGTGGTGTGTGTCGAAAAAAGAAGCAAGACGATGTCCAAGCCAAAATTGCCCGTCAACTGAAATTTCAATAAAATTTTCACCCTTGATTAACGGGATATCTGGACCGTGTAAAAGCCGTCGTTCAGTTCGCCTTTCGGAATCAACGCAGTCTCAATAAATCCCTTCAATCGGCTGTCGGCTTCCGCGCTGCCTGATCCTTGATTAAGAATCGGGGAGCCCACCTGAAACGAATCAATAACCTGGATAACGAATGAAGCCGTCCCCCAAGTCCCAGGAAGATCTCGGATTTGCTCAGACACTTCATTATTATACGAACGACCCAACACTGGAGATCCATCTTTTAGACGCACGATTTCCATTTCTACACTGTCATCTTCAACCGATTGTAGATTCCGGGCCACGCGGCCGAATCCTTTCGTCCGATCCATTTCGAAGTCTAGAAACACCTCATCTGCGCCATCAGCAGAGCGCCATGAGTTGCCAAATGCCGTGATGAAATCACCTTCTTCACTTCCGTAGTTAGACTCATAATCAACGAACAGATCCATGTCATCTCCGACGAATTCTTCTATTCGATCAAAACGATCGTCTGAGTTAGCCAAGTTCCACTGTGTCGGCTGCACGAGCGGCTTAGGGTCGAACAATTCGAGTTGCTGCTGCATAATTGGTAAAAGCTCGACTTGATCCTTTCCAATGTACCGAAATGTGGCGCCCGCCGGTCGCACAACAGGTTCCTCGGTCGTTGGCCTCTCTACGAAAACCAAAAGCCAGTAAATCGCTATGTGGACAACCGCCGCAATTCCGATACCCGCTATCCATCTAGAAACTGATCGCCTCATTTCACTCGTCGGCTATCGCGTCTAAAGCGTTTGATTCCTCTGGTCGGTTTTCGGTGGCCCATAGCACTTGACGATAGCCCACTGCCATTGCGATCTCGTAAATCGATGCGATCGTTTGAGCGGAGACCTTCCCATCCATTCGAATCAATAAAGTGACATTCTCCGGGACCTCACCCCTGAGCCGAAGCATTTTTTCGAGAGTCTCAAGTTTTAACAGCCTATCTTCAAAATATATCTGCTCCTCACCGCCCACTTCATCTACCGACATGACTTGAAGCCTCTGGGCGACCGTCGACTGAACGTGATTCGACTGCGGCAGTTCGATATTTATCCCAGGGGCAATGACAAAGTTAGAGCCATAAAGAGATGCGAATAGGCCAATCACACAGATATCCACGAACGGCCAAAAGCCGAGCTTGGCTGACCGAGGGGCCTCCCTCTCAAGATTGAGAATCGACAACTTCATGAGGAAGTTCCTCCTGGTCGATGGAAGCGCCAGACTTCACTCGAGCGAATGCCAAAAGCAATTCGCTTCCCAGCCATTCCATCTCGTGGATGGCTACGCGAACTCGCCCAACAAGGAAGTGGTGCGCTAGCAAGCAAACCGCGCCGAGGGCTAATCCAGTTGCCGTTGTAATAAGAGCTTGCCACATACTTCCCGAAAGAAATCCCGCATTGAGGTAAACACCTTGCTGCTCGTACTGGGAAAACGCGTCGATGAGACCGATTACAGTTCCCAGGAGCCCAAAAATTGGAGCTGCCTGAGCAATCGCGCTGACAGCGCCTACTCGCCGCTTTATAGGACCCAACTCCACGATGGCCGCTTCTCGCACAGATTCACGAATCTCTTCGTCGGTTTTACGGAATGCCATCAATCCAGCCTTAACCATAGCCGCCGCCGGGCCTGGAGTTTCTTGGCATACCGTGAGAGCCTCAATCAAGCGGCCCTTTTCCAGCGAGTTTTCTATCCCAGAAAGGAATTCTCGGGATCGAATTTGGTTTCGATGCAGAAACAAAACGCGCTCCACGAATATCGCCAACGCCGCCAAGCTCATCAGGAATATGGGCCACATGATGATGCCCCCTTGCTGGAACTTGTCGAACAGCTCGATATGTATGGCGTCTATGGATGCGACTATCATCTGAAATTCTTCTATTGGGCCGTGGCTATCGGGCCTCTTCCTCTTAGTTGATCGATTCGAGCTCTCGCTAATTCCGATCCTAGCAATCCTAGCTCTTCGATCTTTCTGTAAAATTCAATCGCCATATCCAAATTGGCTTCGCTCTGGAAAATCTCCGCTAGCTCAAACAAGGAACGCGAAAGCCAATACCTCCCTTGCTTTTCCAATCTCTGCATCCGCGATTCATCTTCGACAAACAAATTGTAGAGATTCCAAAAAGCCGCCTTCGCTTTGGCCAGCTCACCTTGATTTTCCCAAGCAATCCCAATTTTGTACCCCGCTTCCACGCGCAAGGGGACTGGCGCAGTAGGTAGATCCACCAAATATTCCAGTCTTGATATTCCCGCCTCGAACTTGCTGGGATCCTCGCTTGCCCGAGCAATCAATGTATCCGCCAATGATATCTGCGCCCAGTATCGATCATCTCTGTCACGGTACGTGTTTTCCAGACTTTCGTAAACCAGCTCTGCCGCTTCAAACTCATTGAGTTTGCGGGCGAGATTCCCCTGCTTCAGACGAGCGTAGTAAACCAGATCTGACTCTGGATAATCTAACGCTATGCGATCTAAATGCTCAATCGCCTGACTCAGGTATTCTCCCTGGCCTCGCTTTTCAGCATTCAGCGCGATCTCGTAAAGCGCCAGCGGAGCGAATCGGCTTTCGGGAGAATTCTCAACGAGCTCGTTGAGAAGCTGGGATGATTCCACTACCAGGTCTTGATCGGATAGATGGCGAGCCTCCACGAGATAAGATCGTTCCGCTGATTCCGATCCAGGGAATTCGTTTCTTACGCTCGACAGTATCGCAAGTCCCTCATCAACGGTGCCTTGCCTTAACAGTGATTCCGCCAAAGTCAGCTTTGCGTCCGACTCGACTCGTTCGATTAACTCACTTGGCCCGATTTCCTCTAATACAGTCATCAGACGATCAAACCAGACTTGCGTTTCAGCATAGAGTCCCGATTCGAATGACAATTTCGATCCAAACCACAGCATCCTCAGTTGCAGGCTCAAATTCAGATCTTCGAGACCTACAAAACTATTGATGCGCTCATAGGCTTCCATCGATTCACCCAACTGTCGCATCCGTTTAATCAACATCCACTCGGCCTGCCAGATCTTGACGATCGTCGACCTACGAGTGAGTCCCGGATCATCAAGAGCCCGCTTAGCATCGTCGATCTCCCCAGCGTTTAGATGGGAAAGCACCAATTGGAAAAACACCTGACTGCTTTCGTCCCTTACCAAGTTTCCGCTTAGCGCTAATTGGTAAGCGTCAGCGGCATCTGAAAAATCGCCGGGATTATTCGCACCCTCCCCTGCTCGAAAATAGCAATCCGCTATGAGTACATTCAAACGGCTCTCTTCATCTGGACTCGCATATTCCGATCTGAACTGGGTTAAGTAACTCGCCGCCGTCCGGAAACGGTTACGTTGCCATGCAGAAGCAGCGAGCAACGCCAAAGCCCCTCGATTGTATTCTGAATCCGGATAATCACGTAAAAGTCTCTCGCCATCGTCGTCTACAGAAATAAAACTGTCCGAACTCTCCTCGCGGATTGCGGAGTAGTACTTGCTCACGGCTCTATAATAAAGGGCTTCCGGCGCCAATGCATGAGGAGGGTCCTTGTCCAGCATAGTGTCTAATGTATCCAAAAAATACTGATTCTGTCCTTCGCTGGAACTCAGGCCATTCGTAGCCATTTGCTGCAAAGCAACCCTCTGCAAGCCCCGATCCGATCCATCGACGACCAATGACCTCGCTGATTCACGACCCGCATCGGAATCCAAGCCCGCTATTACCACCTGCAGCAGCCTCATCTGATCGCCTATCGAACGATACTCCACCGGCAGCTCCTCCAATGCCGTATTCAATATGCCAATCGCTCCCTCCCTATCACCATCCTTGTCTGCCGCAACCGCAAGCAATTGGGCATAACGAAATCCGTCTTCCGATCCGCGAAACGCTTCGTAAGATTGTCTTAACTCCTCGATTGAAATGGAATCCTCGGAGTTCTCCAGTTCGTGAACGAACGTCAGGAAGGCGATTCGAGAGTAAAGCTCAGACGAAACATCTTCTGCTCCGGATCGAGCCGTCTCGAATTCGATGCGAGCGCTTTCAAAATCTCCCGAAGCGGCATCTAGCCACCCGCGCAAGAACGCTAGCCAAACCCGTTCGCCTCGCTCCAATCGAGATGAATCAATCGATGTGATCGCCTGTGTAGCATCTTGAGTTGATTCTTCGGCGAACGCCAACACAGCCTTCCTCAACGCTATGGAATTCTCGTCTACGCCATGGGATTCCAAGTTATCGAGCAAGCGGACGGCTTCTTCGACTTTACCCCAGCCCAAATAGGCATCGATTCTGGTAAGCGCTAGTTGAGCTCGGATCGTAGAGTCAATCGATCGACCACTGGCCAGAATATCGTTGGCCATTTCCGAAGCTATCTCGTAAAGTCCGGATTCCAACGCTCTTTGGGCGCTCCCCGCGAGCCATCGGTCGTCATTTCGCGCCGCAAAGCTGATAGCATCCTCTTCGCTCAAAGGGATTGGCTCGCTTTGGCCAAGCAGTCCAGCGACCAACAATAACGGCACGCCGAAAACGCCAGTCACTTTCACAACTCCTAAACGAACGACCATATCCAATTCAGATTCGAAAAACCAAAAATGGTTCGAACTCTATTTCACCACATTGGACGATTTTTCAGAAAAAGTGAACTAGATATGCCGAGAGTCCGCTTCGTCTTTTTCCCGGTATCCAGAATCCTGCCTCTGGTGATTCACTTTATTCTTGGCAATATATGCCTCGAATACGTCATCAGCCGTCATTCCCAAAGTTTGCGCGAGCGATACGAGAAAATGAAATAAGTCGACTACTTCAACTTTGGCATTCTGCTCATCGAAATCCTGGTATTTCGCCCACCATTTCCACGGCACTGAGTCCGTTAGCTCCGCAAGCTCTTGCTGCATGGCTCGAGTGTAATTCAGGATCCACTTCGTCTTTTCTTCTTGGTCGATGTTCTTAAGATCCACGCCAATGCGAGAATTGAGCTCTTCTTGCATCTCGAATATCTGGGTCAACTTATCCATGTCACTAGCGCTACTGTTCAAAAGCCTGCCAGGCAAGTTAATAGCCTTCGAGACACGTATCGGATTTCTCTATGAAACCTCCCGCTTCCAGTTTCAACGTCCTCTCAGGCCGTTTAATGGTTGTATTTTCCCATATAATTATAGAGTAGCCCCCTTTCGCAGCCATATTTCAACGCCCCAACCGATGTCGGGCTCCGCTGCAGAATAATAAACAACCAGTGGCGTCGAGGTAGAAATTCCGACGCCCAAGAACACAAGAACACATGTCCGAAACAAAAGAAAACCAACACGAGGAAGAGCCCAGCGAAGACCGGGTTGAAGACTCCTCAGCCGTTTCGGGAGTTGAAGAGGCAGACTCGAACTCAAAAGAACCCTCCCTGGAGACTCCCAAAAAGAACACGCCCATTATGTATGGGACACGCAAGCTCCATCCCGGCAGCAAGTCAGCTTCAGCCAAATCGCTGAAACAACTACGCGGACCACAAGAAGACGACGATCTCCTTGAGATGGATGATCTCGTGGTTAAATCAACCGCGCCTGCTCACCTAGTCGAAAACGATGGTCCAAATCCAAATCGAAGAAGGAATCGGGAAAGAAATCGCGACAATGAGAACGAGGACCAGGAACCCGACGTCTCATCATCAGACGATTCCGACAACGTTCCCTACCCGGTCGACGAATTGGAGTCTAAAGATCGTCCCGAACGTTTCGCGGAGGTAGAAAAGCGCGAAACCCCTAGAACCCATGGGGTTCAAGAATTCCGTCCTTCAAAAGACGGAAAACGGGCAGAGCCAAAGAAACGAGCCAAAGCCAACGGGCCAACAAGGCGTCCAGTTGCGAAAGAAAAATCTAAAGGGCTATTTGGATGGTTGAAATCGATTTTCACATCCGACGAGGGCGCAGAAGGCCAGTCCAGCGATGGTAAGAAAAGAAGGCCCAACCAAAATCGCCGTCGAAATAATCGTGGAGGCCAGGGCAGATCCCGAGATGGACAAAGTCGAAGCGATGGTTCCGGCAATCGTAGGCCGCGCAGAAATCGTCGACCTCGGGGAAGACAGGGCTCCCCTTCAGGACAACAATCGGATTCCAACAGAGGCAATCGCCCAAGACGCAGGAGACGCAAGCCACAAGGAGAAGGTAGGAAATCCCAGTCCTCATCCTAATTTTTCAGCCCCGATTCAGTAGCGAATCGGGGTTTTTATTTTTATCGCCTCTTGCTAGGGACACTCATTGGGATTTAATGAACCTCCAAGACCCGATACACTAATAGAAATCACATGAGCGAACCCATTGCCAAAGGAGCTGAGTACTTCGCGACCGCGATCGAATCACCCGCTAATTCTCAGACCGAGTCGATCTTGCGACCTATGCGATTCGAGGATTTCGTCGGCCAGGAAAAGACGCTCGAGCGATTGAAGATCATGTCGGGCGCGGCGCGCAAACGTAACGAACCGTTAAATCACGTTCTTCTAAGCGGACCTCCCGGGCTTGGGAAAACAACGCTTTCGTTCATTCTTGGATCCGAGATGCAATCCGACGTGCGAGTTACCTCAGGTCCGGTTATCGAAAAGGCAAGCGACCTAGCGGGATTGCTAACGAATCTTCAAGAGGGCGATATTCTCTTCATAGATGAAATTCACCGGCTCCCGAAAACGGTAGAAGAGTATTTGTATTCAGCAATGGAGGACTACCGGATCGACATTATGATCGATCAAGGGCCCAACGCTCGCTCCGTTCGCTTGAACATCCCCAAATTCACCCTTGTTGGGGCAACGACCCGAAGCGGGCTCCTGACTGCTCCACTTCGGAGCCGCTTTACCCTACAAACTCGACTGGACTACTATAATCCCGTTCAACTCCTCAGCATCGTCAAACGAAGCTGCCAACTTCTCGAAGTTCCAATCGATGAAGAAGGAGGTACCGAAATCGCCAATCGCTCGCGAGGCACTCCTAGAATAGCCAACAATCTCGTCTATTTCGTGAGAGACTACGCCGAAGAAAAAGGCGATGGCTCAATCAACCGTTCGATGGCTCGCCAAGCGCTCGAACTACTGGAAATCGATGAGAGGGGCTTGGATGAAATGGACAAACGAATACTGAGAACCATAGCGGAAACTCACCGTGGTGGACCGGTGGGTTTGAGTACAATTGGGGTCGCAGTCGGAGAGGAAATTAATACGCTGGAAGAAGTGCACGAACCCTATCTCATTCAAAACGGGTTTCTGCAGCGGACGCCTCAAGGCCGAAAGATAACACCCAAAGGCTATGGAGCCATTGGATTGGCTGCGCCTGAGGGGCCCCAACAAGGAGACCTTCTTTAGCAATAGTGGGATTACTCCTTGCAATCCGGTCAATCGCGCGTCGGAATCGAATACTTAACCAGTTGGGGAATCGCTTACTCAAGCGCGTCTTCACGCAGAACCGATGGAGGCGCCCGCTATCTGATCTGTAGACAAAGTAAAGGCGCTTTCACAAAATGGATATCTATGTAGGCAACCTGTCATTCGACGCGTCAGAAGACGACGTGCGAAACGCGTTCTCGCAATTCGGAAATGTCGAATCGATCAAACTGATAACTGACCGGGAAACCGGCAGACCCCGAGGCTTCGGCTTCGTAACTATGCCCGATTCAAGCGAGGCAAACGCGGCTATAGAATCACTGAACGGAACCGAACTCTTAGGTCGAGAACTCCGAGTACGCGAAGCGACACCACGCCCAGAACGCCCGAGACAAGGTGGCGGTGGCTACCAAGGCGGTGGCGGCGGGTTCCGCGGCGGCGGCGGTGGCGGTGGAGGCTATCGTGGCGGTGGCGAAGGAGGCAAAGGGTCTCGACGCGGCAACCGGCGCCAACAGCAGGACGGCTTCTAGAAACCAAGGATTTTTCAACAACGAACCTCGCCCCAAAAGGCGAGGTTTTTTATTCTTCTTTTTCTTCCAAAGTCTCGACTACCTTCAATTCGCCCTGGGTAATCTCACCGGGACCAGCAAAGGTATTCACTTTGCCCAAGTCTCCATCTAAATTCGTTCCAAAATAGCCCGAGGCTGCGCGGCTTAGGGCGAAATGGGCGTCGTTGAAATTCACCTTGACCGCGTCCATGCTGAATCGGGTCGACCAAACCATTCTCTTTTCACCCGTTTCCCGCAACGCCTTCAGATCAAAGGCCGACAGGATCAAAAAGTATCGTTCCTCTTTGAGCATCTCTTGAAGCTCTATGGACTCTTGAATCCCAAGATCCCGGCGCTTTAAAGCTCGGTCGAACCCGATGAGCTTAGCGTTGTCCTGCTCCCGATAAGTGTAGCCGCTTTCATCCAAGTACGTTCCAGGGTTTTCATCAGTCGACTCCTCGTCTTCCTCTGATTCGAGGCTCTCCTCTTCATCATCGGTTGGAAACAGATCCTCGAAGTCCGCCTGGATCTGCGTCACTCCCCGGTTTACCACGATCAGCAAATCGCCCTCATCTTTGGATCCCGCAGGATAGTAGTTTCGCTTCCGGAGCTCCACAGCCAGGTTCTCGGCAATTTCCGTAAAGGGAACTTCACGCAAGCTTGGGTCGCGTATGTATCCGCCCACGAATTTGCCTTCGACAAAATGGTAGGTTTCCGGACGCAGTCCATCGTCCGTCTCCTTATTGTCCAAATACCCTTTGTCCGCATAAGAATCCACCAGTACGCGGGCTTTTTTGATTTGCCCGAATATCGGATCGATGAGCAACGCAAGACCAATCAGGACTGGAGCTACCGCCCTTGGAATTTTGGGCCTCCGAGAAAATTTCTTATTGGCCATCGATTTCATTCTCAATTCGAGGACATTAGACAAACCGCATTTCTGATGCGCGAGTTACAAAAATCTCGATCGATAGAGCGTTATCGCTTTGACATTCTCAGCGAAAACAAGCCGGCCCATGGCCTCAATCGAGCGTGAGTCCTTCTACTCTTCTAAACCAATTCGCTCCAGTATCCTCTGCAAATCGTCATTCCCCGCGTATTCGATAACGATTTTGCCCTTCTTGGGATGGTGTTTGAGAGAAACATTGGAACTCAGAAAGGCCATCAAACGACTTTCAATATCCTCGATAGCAGCGACTTCTCCTTCCGAAACTTCCCTGGATTGGCCCGGTTTTACTTTTCCCGCCTTATTCCGAATCGACTGAATCAAATCCTCAGATCCGCGCACGCTCACACCTTCTTCAATTATCCGTCGAGCCAGCAGCGCCTGCTCTTGTTTGCCTTCCAATCCCAGCAGCACCTTAGCGTGGCCTGTGGAGAGCATATTCGTCGCTAAATAGCCCTGAACCTCGTCTGGAAGAGAGAGCAATCGCAACGAATTCGCAATGGTCGCTCTCCCCTTTCCAACTCGCTCCGCCACCTGCTCCTGAGTCAAGTCGAAGTCCCTGATCAGGCTCGCGTACCCTTTCGATTCCTCGATCGGGTTTAAATCCTCCCGCTGCAGATTTTCGATCAAAGCCATCGATGCCGCCGAAGTATCGCCTGCTTCTATGATACGAGCTGGAATCTTCTTAAGCTTCAGCAGCTTAAACGCCCGCCATCGACGCTCTCCTGCGATTAGCTGAAATCCACCGTCAACCTCCCGAATCACGATCGGCTGGATTAGCCCCTCGCTCTGAATGCTTTCCGCAAGGTCGACCAACTGGCTTTCGTCGAATTCTCGCCGGGGCTGATACGGATTTGGCTCAATTTTGGCGATGGGTACCTCTTGAAAATCCGGGCTCGCGCTAAGGGCTGCTTCCTTTGAATCAGGACTGCTTTTCTTGCTCGAGGAACCTGGTTTCGGGGTGGCAATCTTTTTGGCCGCCTTTTTCGCTGCTTCAGTTGTCGCCGAATTGGCGCCTCCGGAAATCAGGCCAGCTAGGCCCTTTCCGAGTCGGGATTTCGATTTCGCCATGCTAGGGTTTGATAATTATTCGTGGGGTATAAACAAGGTCTGACCTACTTGCAAATATCTCGGATGCGATATCTGGTTCGCGTTCTGTATCCAATCAACCTTCGAACCAAACTTAGATGCGATTCCTGATATGGTTTCCCCGCTACGTACAACATAGCTAGAACCCGTTTTTGGGAAATTGCCATGAAAGCTCGTCAGCACGTCCGGATCGGGCTTCTCAGGAGGAGCCGGCAAATTGCCCAAACTTCTTTCAACACTACCCGCGAAACTAGTAATCTGCTCAGTTACCTGAAGAATGATTTCGCTCTTCATTTTCTCGTCCCGCTGCTCGAGTGAAGCAATCGCCTGGGCGATGGCCTGGTTCAATTGCCCCACGGTCGCTAGCTGACCCATACTGTTGTCTATGCGTGATTCGTAGGCTCCTATTTGACGCCGCATTTGCTCGTTTTCCCGGCGCATACTCTCAACCTGCACTCGCATCGATTTGATGGATTCTTGCAGGATGCGCACATCTTCTCCCAGATTTGCCACCTGGTAGGCCAGATTCGACGATTGAGCAAATGCCGAAATCTGAACGTTTAACGCCAATGCAAACAAAGCCAAACTCGCTTTGCTAATTATATTCAGTGCTTTGCCACCCATAGATAAATCGTTAAAAAATAAAGGAGCGAAAACAAGCATCAACCTTTAGGGAATTGCCAAACAATTGTTAAGCTAGAAGATGTGCGGCTCCGAAGCCACGAGCAGTGACATCGGCTTTGATTCCAGCTTTTCTCCAATCGGCAGTTGGAATCCACGCACGAATTCCGAAGTGGCAATCATTTTTCCCCCAGGTCTTTGCAGGCGTTTCAAGCAAAGCGTACCTTGGCCGCAACGCAGTTCGAGACCTTGTTCGCTCAATCCAACAATCTCTCCGGGTGAGCCTTCGTCCGTTCCCTCATCATGAGAGCTGGCTAAACCAATCTTTATCGACACACCCCTATATTCGAATTTCGCTGCCGGCCACGGAAACAAGCCATTGATCCGGCGAGCTAATTCCACTGCTGGGCGACGAAAATCCAACTCCCCATCGTTCTTCAGCAACTTTCTAGTGTAAGTCGCATCGTCTTCCTTCTGCTCTTCCGTAGAAACGTCTCCGCTCATGATTCGCTCCAGATTTCGCTCAACGAGAATCGGGCATATCGAAGATAGCTTTTTCTCCAATTCCACAGACGTATCTTGTTCTTCGATACGAACTTTTTCAATATCCAATATCGGTCCCGCATCCATTCTCCGAACAACCTTCATCAAACTTACCCCAGTTTTCGATTCCCCGGAAACAATTGCCGATTGAATCGGCGATGCGCCTCTATATTTTGGCAATAGAGATGTATGCAAATTCCATATACCCTTTTCAGGGACATCTATGAGTTTCTGGCTCAAAATATGCCCGTAGGCCATAACGAGAATCGCTTTTGGCCCTATGGCTTGAATCTCCAAACGTTCATCTTTTCCCATTTTACGTGGCTGAAAAACAGGCACTCCGTGCTCCCTAGCCCACAATTTAATTTCATTCGCCGCAATCTTCTTGCCCCTTCCTTTGGGTCGATCTGGCTGCGTATATATTGCATCGATCGAGACCCGACCACATCGGCCCTCGCGGATAGAATCCAGCACTGGAAGGGCTATGGAGTCTGAACCCATGAAAATTAATGACTCGCTGCTCATAGCTCTCCCATCTTCCTGTAGCGCCGATCTGGTGTAAATTTACAGCTTTTCAGCTCTCATCCACATAGGGATTTTTCTTGTTAACCAAATCAAATACAACCGGGCAACCTTCGAGCTTGAAGGTTTCAACGATCGACGCTTGAAGGTATCGCCGGTAGGAAGCAGCGAGCTTTTGGGCCTGGTTGCAGAAGAGTTTAATTCGGTACGGCCGATTTCCCGTATGGACGGCATAGTATACGCGGAATCGGCGGCCATCCATTTTCGGGGCCGGCATTCTCTCTGCTATCTTGTAGATTAGATTGTTCAACTGCCCAGTTGGAATCTTCTTTTCCGCGCGCTTGTCCAGCTGGCGAGCATCGTAAAGCATTTTCTCGATATCGATATTCTCTAGAGCTGATACGAAGCGCACAGGCGATCCAGGTGTAAAGAAAATTTCCCTACGCAATCCCGTTTCAAAAGCCTTGCGAAATTCCGACTCTGTTTCGAAGCCTTCTATCTCGCCCTGCTCCCAAGCCTTGAGAGCAAGATCCCATTTATTGACGACAATGACAACCGGCTTGTTCAACTTCGAGGCCTCTCCAGCAATAGCCTTATCTTGTTGAGTTGGACCTGCTTCAGCGTCTACAACCATAAACACGACATCGACGTTTCGAATCGAGTCCAAAGACCGGACCCGGGAAAAATACTCAACTGAAGAACTAAGTTTCGTCTTCTTCCTAATCCCAGCAGTATCCGTAAGCGTGAAATGCCAGTCTTCACCACGCTTGGATCTCCAGGTGAATGATGTTTCGATCGAATCCCTCGTTGTTCCGGGAACATCGCTCACGATGAAACGATCTGACCTCACAAGACAATTGCTCAGTGATGATTTTCCTACGTTTGGACGCCCGATAAAGCACACGCGTATTCTTTTTTCCGGAGTTTCCACCGAATCCGTCGAAACTGGACCTAACCGTTTCTTTCGTTTCTCCAAAATCGCCATTCTCAGTCCAGATATGCCACGGTCATGTTCAGCCGAAACCAACTTCGGTTCTCCCAGGCCAAGCGAATAATGCTCGTTCACATCAATCGAGGAATCCGCTTTATCGACTTTGTTAACCACCAACGCCACTGGCTTACTCGATTTTCGAATCGTATCCGCCATTTCAATATCCAATGGCACAAGGCCTTCCCGTCCATCGACAACGAAAAGTATTAAGTCGGCAGCGCTAATCGAAAAGGCGATTTGCTCTTCCACCGCCGACACTAGGGCCTCCGGTGTATCGCTCATTCCAGCAACCAAACCCATTCCACCCGTATCTACCAGAGTGTATCCATCGCGTTCTACATCGCGAGTAATCGTGTCGCGAGTAACGCCTGGCATATCGTGAACAATAGATACGCGCTCGCCTACTAGCCTATTAAACAGCCGGCTCTTGCCAACGTTTGGGCGACCAACGATGGCTACCGTGAATTGCGTATGCATTATTAGAGATTATATATCGATCGATTCGGTTCGAGAATCTGAATTTACTAGACCGTGGCTGAGCGTTTCAGGCTCGCTCCGCCGAATGTCGTTGGGGAGTAGAACCCAACGACGAAAGAAATCGTTCGATTCTGTCGCAAGCGTCTATCAGCTCATCGTATCCTGTAGCGAAACTGCAGCGAATGAAACCTTCGCCAAATTGACCGAAAGCGCTGCCGGGAACCATGGCTACACGCTCTGCCTCCAGCAACCCTTTAGCGAACTCTTGCGAATCGAGCCCCGTCTTTTCGATATTTGGAAACGCATAGAAAGTCGCTTGGGGAGTATGGCAAGGGAGCCCCATTTCGTTGAAGCGGCGAACTACTAGATCTCGTCTCCTCTGATATTGAGCCTTCATTCTCTCTAAGGAATCATCGCCGTGTTTCAGTGCCTCCGTCGCTGCATCTTGAGCGATCACCGAGGCGCACATCATCGAGTATTGATGGACTTTCATCATTGCTTCTATTAGCGGGGCGGGCGCGCAAGCGTATCCAATCCGCCAACCAGTCATAGCCCACGCTTTCGAACACCCGTGCAAGAATATGGTCCGGTCACGCATTCCAGGAAAGCTCGCGATGCTTACGTGCTCTCCCTCGTAGGTTAGTTCGGCGTAAATCTCATCGCTGATAACGATGAGATTTTTCTCCACCGCGAAACGAGCGATCTCCTCGAGCTCCTTCGATTCGGCAACTCCTCCGGTCGGATTGCAAGGCAGATTGATAATGAGCGCCTTGCACCCTTCCACCCAAGCCTTTTTGACTTCCTCCGCCTTTATCGTGAACGCCGACTCGGCATCGGTTTTTATTGCTATGCCCACACCGTGGGCAAGTTGTACTGTAGGATGGTAGGATACGAAACAAGGATCTTGATACAAAACCTTGTCACCCGGATTCAATAAGGCTCTAAGAGCAATATCCATCGCTTCGGAAACTCCCACGGTAGCAATCACTTCGTCGGAGGGTTGGTATTCCAATCCAAATCGCCGCCCGACGTATCGGCAAATTTCCCGACGGAATTCCAGTGTTCCAAGATTCGAGGTGTAGTGAGTTCTCCCTTTTTCTAGCGAATAAATTGCTGCCTCCCTAACGTGCCAGGGTGTCGCGAAATCCGGCTCGCCAATGCCGAGAGATATCACGTCATCCATGGCGGAGACGAGTTCGAAAAAATCTCGGATACCAGAACGGGGAAGTCCCGCTACATGGCGCGCTACAAAACGATTTTGTGATGTATCCACGATTCTATTTGATCTTTTGACCTACGGAGTGACATCAAGCCGCTCTTTATCCTCAATCGAATGCTCGATGAGAAACCCTTGCTCTTTGTAAGCTCTCAATAGGAAATGAGTCGCTGTCGACACGATGCCTTCGATGGTAGACAATCGTTCAGAAACGAAGGCGGCTACTTGATGAAGCGTGGGTTGCTTAACGATTACTAAAAGGTCGTAGGCGCCCGACATCAAATAGCACGACTCCACCTCTTCAAATCGAGAAATTCGCTGGGCCAAACGATTGAATCCCCCACCTCGTTCCGGAGTTAGTTTTACTTCAATCAATCCTCGCACTGCGTTTTCAGATCCTTCTTCCGGATTAAGAACAGGTATCCAACCAAGAAAGGCCCCGCTCTTCTTGAGCTCCTCCAACTGTTCTCCAACCGATTCTTCAGACATCCCCAGAATTTGGGCCATTTGTTTTTCGTCCAATCGTTCTCCCTCGGAAATGAGCTTAAATACCTTGTTCATGGTCGCCGAAACATGCGCGTTCTAGGGGCAATATCCAGACGTAAATTTCCACTACGTCGCATGGATTGAATGGATTAACGCGCTAGCCCCTTCTAAAAATCGCTGCAAACGAATCCAATTTTGATAAATCGAAGCGATTTTTGGATCGCAGGCTTTACGGAAACTCTATCGGAAGCCAACCTGCGTCCGTTATGTTTGAGAGCCTGACTGACAAACTATCGAACGCGATGCGGCACCTGCGGGGAACCGCTCAGCTTAGCGAGGAGAATATGTCCGAAGCCCTGAAAGAGGTGCGCGCGGCTCTACTCTCAGCGGATGTGCATTTCAAGGTCGCCCGGACATTTATCGAGTCCGTTAAAGAGAAGTGCGTCGGCCAAGAGGTCCTCAAGTCGGTTACACCGGGCCAGCAAATCGTCAAGATAATCAATGACGAGCTCGTAACCCTGCTTGGCGAAGGCGAGACCGAGCTAACTAAGAAAAAGCCGCTTAAAATCATGATGGTAGGTTTGCAGGGCGGCGGTAAGACCACGACTTCTGCAAAGCTCGCCAAATTCCTGAAAAAAGACGGCTTCGACCCGATGCTGGTAGCGTGCGACATCTACCGACCAGCCGCGATAGATCAATTGGAGTCTGTCGGAGCTCAGATCGAAGTTCCCGTTTTTGCGAACCGCGACTCCAAAGATGTTCCGAAGATCGGCCAGACTGGTCTTGATACTGCGACTAAGGATGGGAAAGACCTCATCATCTTCGATACAGCCGGACGCCTGCAGATAGATGAACCACTAATCGAGGAAATCAAGGATCTCAAAGCACGCGTCAAGCCCGACGAGGTCATACTCGTTGCAGACGGAGCTATCGGCCAAGAAGCCGTCAACGTTGCCAAGGCTTTTCATGAAGCTGTCGAATTGACCGGCATTGCCATGACCAAGCTCGACGGAGATGCCCGTGGTGGAGCGGCTCTGTCTATGAAGCAGATCACCGGTGTACCCATCAAGTTTTCGGGTACCGGCGAGAAGCTGGATGACTTCGAACTATTTCATCCAGACCGGATGGCATCGCGCATCCTTGGCATGGGAGACGTCGTTTCCCTCGTAGAGAAAGCTCAGGAAACTATCGACGAAAAGCAGGCGGCAAAAATGGCCGACCGTATGATGTCTTCGGATTTCAATTTCGAAGACATGCTGAATCAGTTTCGCCAAGTTAAGAAACTCGGATCCATGCAATCGATAATGGGTATGATGCCGGGGATGAGTGGAATGAAAATCGATGACAAAGCCGAGAACCAAATGAAGCAGTCCGAGGCGATCATTCTCTCGATGACGCCTCAGGAACGGAATGCCCCGAATATTTTGAACGCCAGTCGTCGCAATCGCATCGCCAGAGGATCCGGCGTCAAGATCAGCCAAGTGAATCAACTCATCAAGCAGCACATGCAGATGAAGAAAATGATGAAGAAGATGAACGGCGGCGGAAAAATGAAGAAAATGATGAAGCAAATGAAGGCCCAAGGAATGGATCCGTCGCAAATGCCTCAATTGCCAACCGAGTCCGGCGATCTCGGTTCAGGATTGGGCGGATTCAAAGGGAAGCTACCGTTCTAGCGGCTCGCCACCAAAAAATAAGCTGGCCTACTTGGCTGGCTGGGCTGAATCCGGCTCGCCCTTCTTACCGCGGAAAAGCTCTACTGCTTTTTCGAAAGCGGTGTACAGCTGATTACCCGAAAAATTCGCTGGTCGACCGGGATCCCCGGCAGTGGTTCGCCGGTCGTACTGCCCGGACATGAATTCCTGATCATTCCGCGTGGTAACCATCATATCAAAGGCCGCTTCTGGATCGAATTCGGCAATGCGCTGAAGCCTTCGTCGCGGCTTGGGATCCAAACGCTCAACTAAGTCTCGCTGCAACTGAATATCAGTTCCCCCAACGTCCAACGTCTTAAGAGTGACCAAATCAAGCTCTTCCCCATTCAAATGGGCCGGCAAGCCTTCATTCAGCTTATCATTTTGCGTTTTCGCCTCTTTGTAGAGCTTGCGGATCTCAGTCTCGTCAAACACTGAGGTTCGGCGCAGTTTCGCCTTTTCGATCGATGCAGGTTCATTCTTGGGCGCCTCGTTTCTTACGAGCGGCTGCTCGCCTATTCGAAGCTCTTTTTTCTCCTCCTGTCCTAGGAGCGCAGAGGCACCGATACTTAAAGCTAGACTGATGAAGAAAACGATTGGGCGCAGGCTCATAACTTTAGTGGGCTAAATTTGCGAAGAACTATAACATCGGAGAATACGTATGCGAATCAAAAATCACAAAGTCTCTAGAGCATTTTTGACCGATTCGAGCTTTGAAGGATCCTTTATTCCAGGCAATATCTCCACTCCGCTGTTCAAATCGATTCGCTTGGCCCCAGTTTCGGCCAACGCTGCTTTCACATTATCTGGTCCTAATCCACCCGCGAGAATCCACGTCTTTTCTGGGTGTTTCTCTGAAATCCTGGCAAATTCGGCCCAGTCGCTTGTTTGGCCGGTTCCTCCATAAGCCCCCTTTCGGTAAGCGTCTAGCAGCCACGTGTCTGCTAGGGGCAAGCAATCTTCTTGGAAAATGTCGGGCGGAGTAATCCTTGGGGCCAGCCATAGCTTTTCTGGACCCAATATTGACGACCACTCTTGAATGGTGGATTGCGGTGTCTCCTCCGCAGGATAGTGGAACTGATAGAAATTGATTCCCAATTCTTGTAAACTAACAATCGTTTCCCTGTCTGGTAAAACCGCTATTGCTACGGTCGGCAAGTCCGGCAATTTTTCAGATATCGATCGATAATCGGGAATGGACAGGTAGCGGGGCGACTCTGGAAAAAAGTTGAATCCCAAATAGTCCACCCCAAGAGACTCGGCTGCCAACGCGTCACTCAGTCGTGTCAACCCGCATACTTTTATTTCGACTCCGTTGACCATAGGGATTCAAGAGAAGGCGTTAATGGATTCTATGACATAGTCGACTTCCGCATCCGTCAATTCGGGGACTATCGGCAAACTTAGGCAATGCTTTGCGAGCTTTTCCGATTCAGGGAAGCTTCCGACACCATAACCACGGTCGGCAAAGCAGGGCTGCAAGTGCAATGGATACGGATAAACGATATCCGTACCAATTCCCTTTTCGGCAAGATAGGTCTTCAATCGGTCGCGATCCGGATGCTGCAACGTGTACATATGGAAGACCGATCTACCCCAATTTGGCTCGTGAGGGAGAACTGCATTTTGAAGGATAATCCCTTGAGCATACTTGTCCGCTATTTCTCGCCGCCGCTCTGTCTTGGCCTCTAAGTAAGGGAGCTTTACGTTGAGAGCAGCCGCCTGCAGGCCCTCCATTCTGTTATTGTATCCAACAAAATGATTCAAATATCGCTCTTTCGATCCATGAGCTCGCAGAATCGCCACTTTTTCCAACAATGCGGAATTCTTGGAGCTCACGCATCCACCTTCGCCTAAACCCCCTAAATTCTTTGTCGGGTAGAATGAAAACGCGCCCGCATCGCCGATCTCTCCAACTGGCCTCCCTTTGTATTTCGCCATGTGGGCCTGGGCCGCGTCTTCCACAACTTTCGCGCCTAGTTGGTCGGCGATCCGTTGTATACTATCCATATCAGCCGGGAGTCCGAACAAATGCGTGGCAACGATGGCTTTCGTTTTCTCAGTAGCGTTCGACTCGATACTTTTCGGATCAATCGTATAGGTTTCCGGATCGATATCAGCGAATACGAGCTTGGCCCCAACGTATTCAGGCAGCCAAGCGCTGGCAATAAACGTGAAGGCAGGTACGATAACTTCGTCTTCCGGACCCAATTCCAAAGCGCAAGCAATTAGGTGCAAGGCCTCTGTGCCACTTCCGACTCCCACTACGCAAGACAGCCCTTGAACGGCAGCGAACCCAGTCTCGAAATTCGACACTTCCGTCCCTAAACAAAATTCCCCATGATCAAGCGTCCGGGCGAATGCTTCGAGAATCTCGCCCCGAATGGGATCGTGGGCTCTCTTTAGATCGATAAACGGCACTTTCATATCACTGGGAAGCCTTTCCAAACTCCTGCTTTATCACTTCAACCAAACTGTCTAGGCTCGCCTCCTTCGCTTCGAAATCGGTTGGCATGCCCGACTTAGACATAGTTGCACTCGTAATCGGCCCGATACTGACGGTCTTCGGGCGATTGGCTCCTTCTTCGAGCGCAAGATCTTTAGCTTGATCCACAAACGATTTCACTCCCGATGAGCTTGTGAAAATAATCGCATCCGCGCCTTGACTACGGAGCTCCTTAGCTGCTGGATCATCAGATAGATTTGCGGGTTCCGTTCGGTAAACCTCGAATCGGTCAACGATCGCTCGAGCCTCTTCCAACTTCGATCGCAAAACGTCTCTACCCAGATTCCCGGTGACAATAAGCACCTTCGAGCTATCCAAGCTCTCTGTCTCCACAAGAGCTTCCGCTAGACTTTCCGCATTCGCTTCCTTTGGTATCAGATCCGTCGTTACATAATATTTTTTAATCTCGCTAGCCGTCGCCTTTCCGACAGCGGCAATGCGAAGGAATCCGAGCGAACGAATGTCATCGAAGGTCTCGAAAAACGCGTCGAAGAAATATCGAACTCCATTTGGGCTCGAAAAAACAATCCAATCGTAGGATGCGATCTCGGCAAAGACATCAGTTCTAGTTTCCTCGTCGACATGCTTGGAAATCGATATCAAAGGCAATCCAAGCACTTCAGCTCCTTGGCGTTCCAGCATCTCGCTTAACTCGCTTGCCTGTCCCTTGCTTCGCGTTACTACAAAGCGCCTGCCTTGAAGGGGCTGATCTTCAAACCATGATATCTTTTCTCCCATTGTCGCATTACCTCCAACCATAATCACCGCAGGGGAATTAAGACAAAACCCTTTCGCGTCATCTACTACCATATTTAGCCGACTCCGACAAACCCTCTGTCTACCAAGCGTCGCCCATTCAACGCAAACAACTGGCGTATTCGGGTCGAAATCGGCTTCTAGCAATTCCCCGATAATCCGACTCAGATTTCCCACGCCCATGTAGATACAAAGGGAAGAGTTTTCCTTCGGCAATTGCTTCCAGTCGACCATTGATGTGTCCTTTTCCGGATCTTCATGGCCCGTCACGAAAACGACTGTGGAATTCGATTTTCTCTGAGTAAGCGGTGTGCCACTGAAAGCGGCCGCTCCCGAGGCTGCGGTTACGCCAGGGACCACCTCGAAGGCGATCCCGTTCTCCCTTAAAAAAAGAGCTTCTTCGCCTCCGCGTCCGAATACAAAAGGATCCCCGCCTTTCAAACGGACTACCTCTTTCCCCTCCTTCGCCTTTTCCACGAGGGTTCGCTGAATCGTCTCTTGATGGACGGTCAATCCGCCAGATTTCTTGCCTACATAGATTAGTTCGCAATCAGGCGAAACTAAAGCCAGAACAGCCGGATGAATCAGCGAATCGAATACAAGCGCATGGCAGCTCTCAAGGAGTTCCTTTGCCCGGATCGTCAGTAAACCCGGATTCCCTGGTCCCGCCCCAACTAGTCGAACTATACCTTCAGGCATCGCCCAACTCGAGTTGCCGGATTAGCTGGTCCGCAATCTCGTACGGTTTCTCAGACGCATAACGAAAGGGGATCGCTCGTATTTCGTACCCGCAATCCTTATGATACAATCTAAGCGACTCGTCGGTGTAGTTCACGGCAAATGCCACCTGACACCCGCCACCAAGCCTCTCCATAAAAGCCCTCTCCAGACGTACAGCTACCGCGGTAGACCCATGCAATACCTCTTGGTATTTCGAAACATCCTCATCGCGACATTGTATCGCTACCGCCGCTTGACCCACAGCAGGCACGCATTCGCCGAGGGACAACGGCTTGAGAGACACGCCTTCCCACCTTTCGATTCCCAGCCGATTAAGCCCGGCTGCAGCCAATACCGTAGCGTCCGCGTATCCATCGGCGATCTTGGTTAGCCGCGTGTCGACATTTCCCCTGATTTCCATAAATTCAGCTTGTGGATACAAGTAGCGAAGCTGGATTTTACGACGAGGGCTGCCCGTAGCAATCCGATCGGGGGTAACTATACCATCTTTGAGAACAAGCACATCTTCCGGCGCTTCCCTAGGGAGAAATCCAGCTATAGCCAAGCCTCCGGGCATCTCGGATGGCAGATCTTTCGCGCTATGCACTGCCAGATCTGCCCTATTCTCTAGCAAGGCATCTTCGAGTTCTTTGGTAAACAGGCCTTTGCCACCCTTCTGTTCCAAAGACCATTCGCGCTGACGGTCTCCAGTAGTAACCATTTTTTCTATACGATAGCTTAGGCCTGGCAATGCCGAGTCCAGAAAATCGATCGCCAACTCGGCTTGAGCGAGAGCGAGAGGACTCTTTCTTGATGCGATTACGATTTCTTCAGTGGGCTTAACCATAGCCAGCGTCACAGGATTGAAAATCCGCTAGCGACAAAGGGGATCCCGACAAACGCTAGCGATGCATCGCCAGATTTCCGGTGCGTCCCAGTTCGATAATGCCGAACTTCTCGATCAAGTTGAGAAAAGCGGTAATCTTACCTTCGTCACCGGTCAATTCCGCTACCAGGTCTTCGTGCTGCACATTGATAATCTTGGCCCTAAACAATTCGCAAATCTGGATGAGCTCGGATCGGTTCTCGGCGCTAGCTTTCACCTTTACCAAAATGAGCTCACGGGACACTGCTTGACCCCGCTTGAAGTCGTGCACCTCGATCACGTTAATCAGCTTTTTCAGTTGCTTGGTAATCTGGTCCAAAACGGAATCATCACCCCTCACTACCGCAGTCAATCGAGATACCTTGGGATCGTGGGTAGGGGCCACATTCAATGTGTGAATATTGAACCCTCGACCGCTGAACAGACCCGAAATGCGAGCCAAAACGCCGAATTTATTTTCTACAAGTACTGAGATAGTGTGTCTCATTAGTGATGCTATTTAATATTAGAGCGGCCTTCATAGACCCCCGCCCCTCAGCATGCAAGGGGGATTTATCAGAGCTTTGAACGGAAATTCTAACAATTCTCTCGCTTCCGCGTTTTCCACAATTTTGCCTTGCCAAGGCCAATTGATTTCACCCTTATTTCCAGCCTTTTACGATGCGCGGGTAGCTCAGTTGGTTAGAGCAACTGGTTTACACCCAGTAGGTCGTAGGTTCGAGTCCTATCCCGCGCACCAGCTTTTAACCCCTGATTATCAGGGATATAAGAATATTTGCCTAGAAAATCTGCTGTCTAAACCGTGGCAAAACAGGACAAATACTCCAGTAGTACTCCACTAAAACGCTTCCTAAGGACGTTCCACCCAAAGCAAGAGGTCCAACTAATCTGAACGGTCGGAAGTACCACAACCGACAAGGGGGGTCGGGGTCGGGGCGGCGGCGCGCATCGCAATGTATATTCATCAACTGCCCCCAAAAAAATTGTCCCTTAAAGGGCTTATGAATCTTTTATTACCCCAACCTTCGCCTAGCGAAGGCTAGAGCTACAACCCCAGCTCCAAGAA
>MDTA01039857.1_pt1 | contig 22753 bp, 27 predicted proteins | sample 811151 | NCBI WGS metagenome assembly MDTA01 (sample SAMN05326648, study PRJNA326480) | marine metagenome | isolation source: seawater | place: Indian Ocean: South | collected 2010
AAAGTTAAGATTTGTTAAATTTAGAGAATCCATTTTGATACACTGTATTTTAAAAGGCTAATTTAGAGAATTAAAAAAATATTAGAATTTAGTTGAAATAATAATGGAAATAGTTTTTAGTATATCATTATGGCGAAATCAGCTAATACCACAGATAAGAACGCTAAAACTAGTGTTAAAACCTTTGTAGTAAGAACTCAAAAAGGAAAGGCTATTCCATGCCCCTTTATTGATGTCTCATTGCAAAAACAATATGATGATTTCCATTCTATCGCTTGCGATGTTTTGGAAGATCCAAACAATAAAACAAAACTTGCGGAAACATTCGGAACGCAAGATAGGCTCTTAGTAGGAAAGGAGACAAAAGCAAGTTGCAAAGCTACTTGGTCAACTAAGGTTGAGAAAGCTAGCAAGGTATATTATGCGATTAATAAACTAGCTAATTCTCTTGAGGAATTTAAGCCTTTTATAACTACTAAATAACCCTTAACCCATATTAAAACCCATCACCCCTTGAGGCTAGTTCTCAAGGGGTTTTTGGGTGTAAAGATTATGCTTTTAATACTTCATACGAATAACGCTAGTAAGGGGATTATTTCGCCTTGCTTAGGGTGTTCTATTGGTGAGGGTTTAACATTGCTTGCAAGGGGTTTATTCGCTTTGCAAGGGGTGGAAAGTTTAACGGATTACGCAAGAAAAAAGGCTCGTTATTTATTGGACGGGCGTGTATACGCAACTTTTTTTGAGGCTTTGCTTTCTTATTCTTTACTAGTTTTTTATTCATTTAGTAACTAGCCGATTTACTATCAGATCAATAGCCGATTAGGGGAATTCCTCACTTGATCAAGTGAGTTGTAATTACTTTAATTATGATTTTATGCTATATCCTCCGCCATTTTGTGCGATTCAGTAAATAGAGGAAAAGTCTACGATTTGAACAACGAACGTTTATTGTTTGGATATAATAGACAAGTAAACTTGGTAAAGGGAATATGTGCCATTAAATATGATCCATGATTCATGAACTAGTGAATCATTGTCTATGGACATATCGCATAATATACGACCTTATAATGTATGATGTAATCATCATGAGAAAACAGGACAATATAATTTAATCGTGCCTGTATATACTAGCAATGCCATGCCATCAATTGATTGGAGTATATACAGTAATGACTAAATTATGAAAGCAAGACACGACGAGCATCCGACTGCTCACAAACTTAGACCCATCACAGTTAATCACAAGTATGCGAGTCATATCCGCAAACTTTCACGGGTAGATAAGTCTACCTTACGCAAAACAGAACCATACAATGACATCAATACCTTACGGGAGATATGTCAAATTACTAACGACAAACTATCTAGAATATAATATGAAAGCATCAGACTTATTAGATATAGGAGAAGGTGAAGAAATCATCCAATTCACTAGTTTTTAACTCTCTGACAGTGCGATAGACAGGCCTGGCCAAGGCTATGGTACTGTCTATTGCATTGTGGGAGCCTTAAAAACGGCTCTATTTAACCTTAACCCATAAACAAATGGATAATAAAAAAGAGACTGTTGTATGGGAATCAGCCACGTCTAAACGGCCTGATCCTGCACACGACAGTAATGTTGCAACTGTAGAGTTTGCTTGTGAGCAAATCACAACAAGCCTTGAAGTAATTAAGAAGCGTTATGCTTCAACACCGTATTCTAATAATACCGATTTCATACGGGATCATATCAGGGTAGTAAGAAATGCCCTCGCAAGAATTGAGAGTGAAGTAGACAGATTTACATCATGAAGAAAGTAAACCAAAACAAAGTAGTGACTAGAACAATAGGAGGCAAAAAAGTGACAGGCCCATACAAGTATTTTAGTCGGGAACAAATAAGTGAAACCTATCATGACGATGACCGCCAAGATAGATTCAATTCATTCAGTAAAGCATTAGACTTAATAGGAAAGTAATATGGAAACAATTCAAATAGAGCTGGCAGCCGAGCCATTTATCTTGGCCATTCTGCTATTACAAACCCTCGCACTGGTTTGGTTCGTAAAGAATCATATCAGACTAACTCGTGCGAGAGATCATTGGAAGTTGCACCACCGTCGTGAGTGGTACAAAAACAATCTACAAAAAGAAGATAAGAGTTAACCATACCAAGACCCCGAAAGGGGCATTCTATATATGAAGAAAGCAAATGAAGGGACACGCTCCCAGATTAAAAAAGCAACGTCCATCAAGGACATCAAGCAACTGTACAAAGTTGCTAAAAGGAAAGCGGATAATGGGGACTATGCCTATGCTAGCCCTAATTATATTGGCAAGCTGAAGGAGCTAGCGGATAAGCATATAGCCAAGCTGGTTGAAACTGAGGTGAAGCAATTGAATATGAAAACAAGGAGTAAGAAATGAGTGGATACTATTCAGAATCAGATGAAGAGGCCGATCATTTAGAGAGTGTCAAAGAGATACTTCATCGGGAATATCTTGAAGGTAATCTCTACAAAAAGAAAGGTAAGAGATATCTAAAGTTGACTACAGGCAACGGTAACCTGTACAAAGATTAAACTAAACTAAACCATAACAAGGCAACCTGATCCATGAACTATGAATCATGGACGGGTTGCCTTGTTTCATTTACAGAAAGGAAATAAAAATGGACAAGCAAAGAATAGAAGAAATGTATGAAGTGATTCACCGATGCCAAGAACTACTGCATGAGAAGCATGGAGATGATGAATCAAAGTTCTCTAAAGAAGATGAACAGATCTTAGACGATGCAAAGTATGCAGTTGCAGTATTCCGTGAGGGGATAGGTTTACCTAACCTCATTGATGAAGAGAACGACAAGCGGAGGATCATAGCAAAACAGAACGTTGTGAGATCGGTAGATGATTTTGTTGATCACTGGGAGACTACTGAACTGTCAGAGGTATTACGACCATCACAACGGGAGATAAACGAATACATCTATGATGAAGCTATCAATGAGCTAGCCGAGATTGCTGGCAACTTTGACCCTGAAGTTGTAGAGAACGACGATAATCGGGTGGAGATCTTGAGAGAGATAGAAAGAAGAAAAAATAATAAATAATTCCTAGACAATTATTAATAATTAAATAACAATTTCCCTGGTGCAATTCGGCATCAGAAGAAAGCAAAACTAAACCTAGAAAAAATAAAAAATGGAAACATTAATTGAAAGTAAGCAGTCAAAGCATGAACAAATCAGTTCAGTTATTGATAAAGGCCAGCGAGTCGATATCATTGAGTCGTTGGACAACGTACGTTTCGGGCGATCACCGAAATGTAATGATGAATCAAGCAAGTTCTTGTTTGATATAACCGTACCCGTCAGTGATGGCAGACACCGCATGAGGTTTGAAGGTACGCCTCTGTTCTTGGATAACATGTACAGAGAGATCGGTGGATCGGGCTTCGCTAAGTATGCAACTTATCTGACAGATACCAGACAGATAGGACTACTTGAGAAGAACGTCAATGAGCAGTTGAGTAGGAAAGCAAAGCACTTCATGCTACGGGGATTGATTGGTCGAGATGGTAACACAACCATGAGAGCGTTGTTATCCACAAAGTACAAGCGGATTAATGATGACACTATTCATGACCTTGTTAGTAAGATCATGGATAAGAATACGCATTTCAAATGCTTGGGCGGTGGTAGTTCGGCAAGACGTACCTATGTCAGATACGTAACAGTCGATCCTATCATCATGGGTAACCGCAAACTATACTTTGGTTTTCAGTGGACTAATTCAGAGATTGGAGAAGGATACTTTGAGCTAGAGCTATTCGTTTGTGATGGCTATTGCGACAATGGTATGGTCTTCAATTCAGAAGATATTGAGTCAATCAGAATGAAACACAGTGGCAAGAACTACGTAGGGGACACAGGAATCCTAAGTAAGGAACATGTGTATGGCCTGGACTACAAGATTGCTAGATCAGTTGAGTGGATGATCTCTGATTGGAATATGCAAAGACTTGAGGACATGGTCATCGGCTCATTCGAGAAGACCTTCGAGAGTGATGTGGAGAAAGATCAGTTGATCATTGAAGCTGTTGGCAAGCATTACAAACTGTCAGAGGATTTGATAACCCAAGCAGTGGAAGACTTCGACAGGCGTGAGCGTCATGCTTACGGGTTGCAAGCTGCCTTTACATCAGCAGCACAAAAGCAACCATGCTTTGACTTGAGGGATCAAGTTGATCGCATTGGTGGGGAGATTGTCAGTAAAACAAAAGATGAGTTCGACAAGCTTATCGCATTGGCTGCATAACAAAAGAAACAACGAAGCCACACCGCCACGCAGCCTTGGTTGGTGTGGCTTCACTTATTAGAAAGAAAGCAAATGAAACTAACGTTTAATATAGAAGAACTAAAGAAACTAATAGAGTTTGAAGAGACCCACATGGAAACTGGGGAACCTACTCATATCCGTTTCGTCGGTGATGAAGGTGTATACTTTATGCCGAAACGTGTCAGACGTGCTGGTGAAACAGCTAGGTCACCTATCGTATACGCTGAAGAGTGTAACCCCAAGACTATGGAGTTTGACGATTGGTGGTATGTCAAAAGAAACACATGGGGTGGTGATGATGGAGGTGCTAACGTACCCGTCAGAGGCATCAAAGATATGATCGAAGATCCAGAAGCCGTTGCACTAGTTGCAGAATTCAATGAAGACAAGACCATTGACTTCATTACAAAAAAGAAAGGGGATAAGTAATGAGTAAGCCTAAAGTATACAAGTTCTCATTCTACGCTTGTGAGAGTATCTATAATAAAGATAAGAAGACAAAGAAGCAACTTATAGAAGAGGTAGCTGAAGTTATCTGTTATTGTGATTCACTTACAATCGTTCGTGATATAGAAGTTGAGGCATTTGAAATCAAAAAGAAAGGGGGCAAGTAATGGGATATACACACTACTGGTATACCAGAAAAGAGATACCTACTAATAAGTGGAAAGCATTCACCGATGACTGTAGAGAGTTATTGGATTCTGATGATGCTGAAGGTGTGGTCTGGAGTAGAGAAGATAAGATCTTCCCTTACATTACAGATGAGTACTGTACCTTTGACGGTATAGGTAACAAAGGACACGAGACTTTCTCCATGTCTAGAAATCGTGGACGACGGGAGTCTGATGGCGAGAGCTTTGACTGTTGTAAGACTGCACACAAACCATATGATAAGTATGTGGTTGACGTTCTGATACTTGCAGAAAAACACTTCGGTGATTTGATACGGGTAAAGAGTGATGGTCACTGGCCTGATGTAAAGAGGGATAGAGAGCTGGAGAAAGAAAGAGAGTGTGAAAAACTATTCAGCACACACATTTCTCTTTCACTGCCTGGGGTACAGTTCCGATGTCATGAAGATGACCTAGAGGATTATGTTCATGAGTTTGTAAAGACTGAATTGAATAGGAATTTAGATTGGACTTATGAGGAGGTAGCGGAATGAATATATCAGAAACATTATTTGATTTGCATGACATCAAACGGTTCTTAGAACTACGTAAGTTGATGGATGAACCAAAGGACAATGACGGGTCTGGATTTACCATTGGGGATGTCATTGAAGATTTAATATATAAAATAGAAGAGGAACTCGCTGATGGAGTTCCTGTTTTACTAGAATAATCTTATGAAAAGAAAGCAACTAATGCAGTTTGCACAGATGATGCAGACTGAAAAGAAAGTATGGTCGTTACAACAATGGCTAGACGAAAACGTCCTTGGGGACATCACAAAGGTTGGAACGTGGGCCTATCACGCTCACAAGTTTCAACGTTTTTTAGATACAGGCAAACCAGAATTCTCTGTTTTTGCAAATGGTAATAAGAAGTTATCCTTCACAACATGGTCAGTGCTTCCACTAGTCACTTGTCCCGGCAAAGGTGAGTGTGGAGAATTCTGCTACTCATTAAAAGCATGGCGTTACCCTGCTGCGTTCTTCCGACAGGCACAAAACTTATGGCTCTTGAACCATGATCTCTGTACCATTGAACAGGAGTGGATGAGACTACCCCAAAACATTGTGGTAAGGTTGTACGTTGACGGGGACATTCACAACACAAAAGTTCTAGCCTTTTGGTTCAAGATGTTGGAGCAACGTCCAGATATCCTAGCTTATGGTTACAGTAAGAGTTGGGATTTATTTCTAGATTGGTTTGATTCAGGTCAATCCTTTCCAAAGAACTACAGGCTCAACCTTTCTAGTGGTAGTAAGTATAGCAAACGTAAGCGTGACAGGATGATGAAGTTACCTTGTTCGAGAGGTGATTATCTTGCCGTAACCATTAGCAAGCTAGCTGCAAAAGCAGGGTACAAGACAAAAGAGTACACGAGAGCCGTGCGAGAAGCAGTAGGTAAGCGAGTGTTTGTTTGCCCAGGAACGTGCGACACATGCACACCGAAAGGTCATGCGTGTGGATTAGAATCATTTAACAACGTGCCAATAGCTATTGGCATACACTAAACAACAAACCCAAAAATAAAATGAAAGCAGAAACTATGGACCTGTTAAAGCACCTAGGAAACATTTACTCTGACGTGCAATTCTTACAAATAAGTTCCTACGATAAGGAAAAGAGACGGGAGATCATGGATGAAATACTCTATGCTCAACACTTAGCTCGAAGAATAGAGAACTCACAGATTGAAGAGGTGACACCTGATTCCGCAATGGATCATGTATTACTTCTTATTGATGGGAGACTCTCTGATTTAGAATGCAGAGAAGACCAGTGTGCGGATACCATAACTGAGATAGGCAAGCTGAACAAAGCCTCCCGTCTTGTGAACAAATTCATAACTCAAAAAGCATGGAAAAAAGACGCAACCTAAAACAGATCCTTGATGATTTCGTCCAAGCCTTCCCCCAAGAAGGTGAGACATACGAGGATGTCACCGCCCTTCTAGTAAAGCTAGATGAGGAATTGGAAAAACCAGACCCAACAAAGAAGATGATTAGCAGCACTTTAGGTGAGGTAATCATATTACTAACGGGGTTTATAACAGGAGAACCGCAGTTCCTTGAGGCTACCAAAGATGTAGACCTAGCTAGGAAAATACTGCAATCTCTTAAAGACAAACTGGAGTCTTCCAGTAATTGACAAAATATTAAAATAAATATATAAATTAATTGTGAGAATAGTAGACAAAACAAGAGTAGAAAACATAAAGAAAGCTGTGTCTGATATATCATCATACAGTCAGGCCGAGCTAGAGTATAACCGTAACCATAACGTTACGCCTTGGGCAGCGATGGCTATGTACTTAATCAGTAAAGAAGGGGAGACTGCACAAAGTGCTGCTTCTCATTACGGGAGAAAGTATGGAGCCGTTCATGCAGCAATCAAAAAGATAGATGCTAACATAGAAAGGTATACGCCTCATCTAAACAAGATCTTAGAAAGAGCAGAGCAATGTGGGTAATCGCTATCTTTTTATACATGTTAATCCTTTTATTTATCTGCCGATTTATGGGGATGAATAGTGATATTAAAAAGAAAAATGTTAACGATAGTAAGTCAAAAAGAAGTTGAGTTCTATCCTTATAAAACTGTAGCCATCCTGTACAATGGAGATCAGGATGTCTGGAGAGTCGTAGGGATTAGAGAGAAACAAATGAACACAATTCTTTTTGAGGGTGCTGAAGGGACTGCAAAGAAGTTCTATCAGATAATCCTCGAAAACGACAACCAATAAACCTAAACAATAGAAAGCAAATAATGTGGATAATACCAAAAAATATATCAGACACTTGTCCCTCTGTAGCGGATACGAAGGGATTGGGCTTGGACTCAGAAGAGTTCTCCCAAATGTGCGAGAAGTCGCTCATGTTGAAATCGAAGCCTTCGCTGTGGCGAACTTGGTTGCGAAGATGGAAGCGAATCAAATTCATCCAGCACCTGTGTTCACGAACCTTAAAGAATTCCCATTCGGAAAGTTTCGTGGATGCGTGGACATCATGTCAGGAGGGTTCCCTTGTCAGCCTTTCTCCGCAGCAGGAAAGAAGAGAGGAACGGAAGACCCAAGACACCTCTTCCCCTACATACTCGAAGGCATCAAACAGTGCAGACCAGCAGTTGTGTTTCTCGAAAATGTTGAGGGAATCATCAGCAGTAAAACAGCCGATGGAGAATCTGTTCTCAAGTATGTCCTCCAAAGTTTGGAAGCAGTGGGTTATCGGGCAACGGCAGGAGTTTTCTCAGCGTCTGAAGTCGGAGCTCCTCATCAAAGGAAAAGAGTGTTCATCTTGGCCAACGATGACAGTCAAATCAGGGGGAGGACTTCCTCCGAACAGCAAGTCAAAATCAAAGTCGAGGAAACAACACGCAGGACACCCATTGGAGACGGCTGTGATGATGCAGAACTGGCCGACTCCTACGACGAGCGATCACAAGGGTTCAGGACCGACAGTGATACGGAAGGATGGGAAGGACAGATCGAACGGGAGGCTAGACTATGCTACCGAGATACACTCTGGCCAGCCTGTCAGAACCAACAGCAGTACGACTGGGAAGAACCCCGAACAGTGGGGAACGCCATCAGCGAGCGACTACAAGGGACACCCAGGAAAGAACAGCAAGCAGAAGCGGATCACGAAACAGGTGAGCAATCCGAACAGGCTGAACCCATCGTGGGTGGAGCAACTGATGGGGCTCGAAGTGGGATGGACCCAACTGCCAACCGAGTGGACCGACTAAGAATGCTAGGCAATGGGGTGCTACCTCAAGTTGCTGCTAAAGCATTTCTTGAACTACATAAAAGAATGGTATAGTCTATGGGTAAAACTATCAGAAAAATAAGCTGGTTGTTTGAACAGAAGGATGGTCTTTGGAAACTCTTTAGAGCAGACGATGCACCTAATCCTATAAAAGATATACCAAACATTCAAACGGCTAAGACATTAGCCAAACTACTAAACTATAAAATTGTAAAGACCGTATATTTAAAAGACCAATAATTTGCCGAGTGGTATTAGCAAAACATTCCCCGTCATCTGTTTCTAGGTTTTACAGGTGGCGGGGTTTTTAATTTATATATTATGTTACTAAGAAAAATAAACAGAGGACTGTATGAAGTGATGGATACATTTGAAAATAACTACATCGTTCAAGACAGTAGAGTCCCATCCGCTAAAAGTTTACCTAACTTTTGTAAAACAAAAGATGGTTACTGGACCGTATGGTATGAGAATCCTTATCAAATAAATGTGAGCACCTATGAAGATGAGCGTATGGAATTAGATGAAAGCTATGTATTTATCAACAACGACAAAACTTTAAAAGACTGCTTGTTTTCTGTAGCTTTGTTAGAAGAGGCTCAAGAAATAATTACTAAAGAAGATTAGTCATTAATAAAGAACCCATCTTCATCTGCAATTTTTTGAACCTCCTTTAAAAACACTTCGTATTTCTCCAAGCTTTTTGAATCTAATGTTTCTTTTCTTTTATCACTTAGATCTCCAGAAAACCAACGACCTCTATTAATTACTTCATCATATTTACCTTTGGTAAATGATCTCTTACCTGTCTCATCAAAGACATCAACATTAGCCCCGATTGCTTTCCCTGTGAAAGCCTTTCTATATTTGTTCATTAGTTTAGCTGCGATCTTCCCTTGTTCTACTGAGTCTTTAGCAGCTTTAATGACATCCTCCTCAGTGTAGTTATCATTCAGGATAGCCCTGTTTAATTTAAATTGAGCAAGTTCTAAGTCTTGTTTAATACCTTTATGGAAAGTCCTCGCTGAATTATCAGGGTCAATAACATAAGGTTTAATTGGTGAGACATAGTTTTTTAAGAAAGTTTTAAAGTTAAACTCCCCACCCTCCATAAAGTTTTCGCTCTTTCTCAAAAGAGTAGGTGGTGTATAAGCTTCTTTAAGAAAAACCTCTGCTTGTTTCCTGATCCTAGTAAGTACACTGTCATTGTTGAAAGCTATCTTATTCCCTCTAGAGTCTTCATTATTAATAAAGGCTCCCATATAAGCATTAACTGCAATTTGAGGGTCCACAAAAGGAGCAACAAATTGTTTTAAGAAAGCTTCTGCTCCAGAAACAGCGATGTTTTCATCCGCTTTATAAGCTTTAACCATTGCTGATGGTACATCAAATACAGGAGAAAACGGATTCACATAAGTTAAATCCCACGAGTGCAGCTTCCCTTCTTTATCTTTTGAGTATAAGAAAGTATGGTCCCGTAAGAAAGAAGGGACTGCCAATTGCAAAGCACTCCTCTCATCATCTTCAAGTCCATCTACAAGGGTATGTCCGATAGGGGCTAATACTCCTAGATAAAATATTCTTTCCATCATTATGTCTGATAAAGACATGATAGCAGACGTTGTAGCAGCCCCTTTTAATCTGAGAGTGCCTCTACTTTTTATAATGGGGTTTTCACTAGCTCTTTCTTTTTTCGCTAGCATAAATGAGTTAGTTGTTATTCTCCAGGTTTCTAATCTAAACCGTAAGAAAGAACCAAAGACACCCCCTGCAATAGAGTCTTTCCAATCATTGTATATCTTAGGGGATTGAGAATAATACTGAGCTGTTTGTTTAATCTTGTTAACAGCCTCCATATCTATAGCTTCATTAGTTAAACTAGCATACCCTGTGTCTCTAAGATTATCTTGATCCCATTGCCTTGCTCTCTCTAAGTAATTCCTTTCAATAGCAAATTGTCTTATCTTATAAAAAGCATCGGTAGCAAGAGAAAGTCTCTGTAAAGTTCTTACGCTCTCTTGGCTTATCCGTACACCTTTTTTACCTAGCTTAGTAGCTATCTTTCCCATAACTTCTAAACTAAGCTCTTCTACGGCTCCTTTCTTTTTAAGAGAAGGTAAACCATTTTCTTCGTAGATTTTGTTTATAACATCAAAGAAGTCCTGCTCTAGTCTAGCTTCTGTGATGTCGCTAGATAACATATCTTGTATCAAAGCTGTTGTAATCTCAGGTTCTAATAAACCTATCTCAAACAAATATATTCTGAGGTCGTTCACTGTGTTTTGTATACCCGTCTTTTGGGCGAGCGGTCCTTCCGCTCCCATAATATCACCTAGAACTTGGGGCACTCCCACTTCACTGAGTTCAGACATTAGCTCTTTGAAGTTAGTTCTTGGAAGAGATACCCCCATAATTTTTCTTGGGTTATCTCCATCACGAGCAATAGGGGTTCCTTGCATAGCAGGGAAATAAGTAAGAGCACCTGCTATGTTACGTGTAAAATATGTAGAACTACCCAAAGTTTTCGTACCAAGAGAAAAGAAAACACCCCACCTAAAAACTTTGTCTATAGGACCATGATGAGCTCTAGCCTCTTGTTTATTTTTCACGTTATAAAAATCAACTAAATCAGGGTGTATAAACCAACCTTTAGATGCATCCATAAATGGGTTAAAAGGTTTCTGGAATCTAGATGGGAAGATAGAAGACTTGTTGTTTTCTTTATCAAGAACAGGTTTAAAGTTAGCCCAACCAAGCTCTTCAAATCTAGCAGGATCTTCTTCTTGCATAGACTGGTATTCTTCTGTAGTTACAGCCCACCAGTTAGACTCATCTTTATCCCCTTCAACACGGGACAGCCTCATCAAATTTATACCATCATAGATCTGATTGACTTGGGCTTTTACAGTAGCTAATGAGTTAACTAAATTAAACCTTGGGTCTTGTATCTCTCCTAAGAAGTCCCTAACTTCAGAAGAAAGAAGTTCATTCTTCCTCATCAGAACATCTGTCTCTGGATCATCCCCAAGTTTTTCTAAAAACCTTAACGCTTCTTTTTCATATTCAGTATCTGGGATAAACTTTTCAGCTTCTTTGACTTGCCTTTCAACCAGTTCTCTTTTAAGAGCCTCAGATTTTAAAAGCCAATCTGTGTCTCCATTCTTGTAAGCTTCTTTATCTTTAGCTAAAAGCTTACTATTTATATCCCTATCAATTTGTTGTCTCTTAATTCTTTTACCAGCCTGTACTCTAAGTACTCGATACTTCTCACTCTTACTGTTCTCTATTTTATTCCTATACTTAGCATCTTTAAATGCTAAATAACTTCTGGTTAAATAGAACCCTTCGTTCTTGGAGAACTTAAGTTTTAAACTTCCATATTTACTTGGGTTAACTATACCAAGGTCTTCAGCAATGATGTTAGCTGCTTCAGTTAATCTTTTCCTGGCCTCACGAATTAGTCTACTAAGTTCAGGAGAAGTTTTTTGTATATCTTTATGAGCTCTTTCTATATCTCTTAGGATAGCTTTCCTAATTCTTTCTTTCTCAATACTAAGTCTTTCCCTCTCGTTAGCTCTGGCTTCTTTTATTTTTTCTTTTAGTAAATCAACATCACCGTTAAAATTCTTTTTTGCCCTATCTATTGCAGCGTCTCTCCTAGAAGCGACCTTAGTTCTAAACTCTTCTGAAGGGTTAGCCCCCTCAGTAGTCCCTGAAGCTACTGAAACTAAATCCGATGCATCATCCCAGCCATTCTTGTAATCTCTTTTAACTACCTTATCTATATTTTTAACAAACATCTCCCCTTCAACTTTAATGGCTGCATAAAAAGACTGCCGTCTCTCCTGTTCTCTTCTCCATCTTGGATCAGCATAACCCGCAAGAAAGTTCCAAAATTTTTGTAGCCGATTATCAAAGTTAAACTTCTCTAATGACTCGAAGATTTTAGGCTTTTGATACCCTCCTTTTAATATACCTATAGGTACTTCTAACCTAGTTCGTAAACTAGGAGATGACTTATTAACAATAACATTCCTGATAAAATCTAAAGAGCTAGTAGTATCTGAATCATCAAAAGGAACTTCAAGCTCATCATTACTATCAAAGATCTTATTAGCTTTTAGGTTTGAAGCTGCTTCCTCAAGCATCTCATTATTAACAAGATCAAAATCATCTGAGCTCTCTAAGAAACTATTGTTGATACTATCAATAGATTTGATAGCAAGTCCTCTCAATCCTGAATAAGAACTTATGATTGAAAAGATATCTTCTATATCACTATCCGATAATACATCCGATGTGTACTTCCTTACTAAGTTCTTAACTATTTCTTCTGCAACTTCAGGAATGATATCCCCATTATCATCTACAATATCAGCCTCACTCTTAGTCTCCGTACCTATTGAAGTGTTCAGTTCACTACTTAAGAAAGCTAGAATGCTTGGACCTAATTCGTTATAAGCTGATTGTAGTTCTTCACTTGAGACTTCATTTAAAAACTTATCTTCTGCAAGTTTAATATTAACTTGAGATACCCATTCATTTTTAGGAACTTTTACTAGGTTAGGTAAGGCATAAACATTTAAAGTTATCTCACCATCAGATACCATAATAGGATCATTACCTGAAGTAGACTCATAATTTAAATTAACTACTCTACCCTGGAGTTCTGGTAAAGAATCAAAGAACTCAGTAGTGTCTAACACAAATTGATTTATCTCATTGATGTCTTCATCAGGGTATTCTCTCTGAAGTTTTTTTGAAGAAGTGGGTACGGGTCTTCTACTGTAAGACTCACTGGGGTTATTGTTAAGTACAAACTCTTTCCTTGTGGAGAAATCCACTCCATTGATGTCCGCATCTAATTGAATCAAGAAGTCAGACAGCGTAGGTAAATAGTCCTCAGACTTTTTAGCATTTGAATAAGCACTTTTAAGTAAGTCCCTGACCCTTCGATCTATCTTCAAATCTGAATCAGCAGAAGAGATATCTTTAACTAGTTGTTTACGGGTGGTGGTAGTACCATCTTCATTCTGTACCTCAATGTCTATTTCAAAATCAAACTTAACATTCCTTAAGTTCTTTAATTTCTTACCTAATACATTTGAATTGTACCAACTGGCAATCAAATCTAGTTGAGCTTCATTTATATTGTATAAAGGATTAGCTAGTATGTGTGCTCTAGCAACGTTACTTAGAGACTGCTCTATCTGATTCTCTGCAAACAAGTCATTACTCCATGAAGTAGCTTGCTCATATTCTGATAAGGCTTGGCTCCAAGAATCACCTAAAGCTCCTGCTTCAACAGGGGTTTCTTGAGGTGTGGTCTCAAGGTTTTCATTTGAAGCCGTCTCAAAAATTAATCTCCTGCCTTGTAAAGATCTCTTTAAAATTTCTACGTAAGAATCCTCTACTGAATTAAGGTGTGAAACTAATTGGCTATCTAAGGATTTGTATATTTCTTTTACATCTTTAGGGAAAGCTACATTCTCAGGCTTTGTAAACACACGGACCTTGGCGACAACGCCTTGTATAAATCTTAAGAAACTTTCAGGTATGCCTTTGAAGAAATCAGCTACTGATTTAGAAGAGTTAGATCCTTTTGATAACTCAACAAACTGTCGTGTCATCTCAGAAACTACTTCATCCATAGTCATACCAGAGGAACCTAATGTCTCTGCTGTTGGGAGCACTACCTCGTTGGTCTTAATACCTAAGTGTCTAGCTACTGATTCAACAGCTAACTTCTTACCTGCCTTCGTACCTACTAAGTCTAGATACATGTTACCAAGATATGATTTAGCGAAGTCAACAAAGTCGGTCCCTGCTTCTAAACCTTGTTCACTCTGTCTCCAAATACCTTTGAGATAATTGTTCTCTGATACGTGAATTAACTCATGAGCAATCAGGTTATCTAAAACTTCTTTCTTTAAGTAGCTTTCTTTAGTTGGCTCTAAAGCATTGAGTTGTTGAGCAATAGCAGCAGAGTCAATCTGCCAAACAATCTTTGGATCATTAGGGTTACTGCCTTTAGCAATACCTACTCGCATAGGTCTACCCTCTTCCAACTGCAAGAACTCTAATTGAATCTCTTGCTGACCTTCTTTAGAAGGAGCCCAACCTTGGATATACTTCCTAATAAGTTCTTCATCGAACTCTGATAAGTTATCAAAGTCTGGATTAAATACATTCTCCCCTTCTTCAAAGAGGGGTTCCTCTATCTTTATATCTTGAACCTGTGATCCTTGATCCTGTGGATCATTAACCATTCCTAACTTAGCAGCTTCTTCTTGAACCACTTGTGCTGATTCAGGAGAATTATTCTCTTGAAGACCTTCTGCTGAATCTTCTAAGGCTCCTATCTTAAGAACCTTTTGTGGATCTACATTGGTACTTTGTGCAGGAGTTTCTAGCTCCTCGAAAATGTCTACGTCTGGTCCTCTATAAGTAAAGAAGCCAACAGGTCCACCGATAAAAGCACCTAGCTTTCCTGCATAGAGAGCATTATTAATCCTCTCTCCCATTGGGACAAACTCATTTAGATAACTACTCTCTACGAATGAGTTAATAAATTCATCAGTTCCTTCTTCGATGCCCTCAAAAATACCTGATTTGAAGATAGCTCCTGTTCTTGTTTTAGTAGCGAAGATCTTTGCTTGTTCTTTAAACTGAGTAGCCAATGTACTCTTAACGAGTTTCTTTGTGGTATTATCATTAGCCCACGATGCTCCTTTAATATTATTAACACCGTTTTTAAATCTTCTGAAAGAGTATTTAGAAACAATATCCTCAACACCTCCCATATTGAGTTTACTAAAACCTACTGTAAGTCCACCAGTAATCGCACCAGATAGGAGGCCACCACCCAAAGCTTTATCATGCTTCTCCTCATGAGACATATCATCAGGTAGAGAACTATAGATTGTAGCATAAGTAGACCCACCAGATCTAGCAGCGGATGTTGCAAATAAAGAAACGGGTACGGCTAGCTTAGTAGCTATGTACTCATTGTTTTTGCTAATGGCTGCTTTGACTTTGGTTGAATCTTTTGATGACTCTTTAATAAGTTCTTTGATTCTTTTCTGACTAGCTGATTCAAAATTAGTTTTAGGTTTAGAAGTCAGAGCATCATTAACAAAACCTTTTTGGAAATCAAGGAAGTTGACTGCTCCTAAATCAGGTAATTTGGATGCTATTGTAGTAGCTCCTTTTATTGTCAAAGCAGAAGCTGCTAAGTCAGAAAAGACTTGAGGTACTGCGGTAGCTAGGTCATAGCCAAACCCAAAGTCATCGCCAAACAATGAGGCTACTCTTTTTCTAGCAGCTTGTTTGTTTTGAAAATCAGTTAGCTTTTTAGCTGAAGCTTCATTACCTAATAAAGCACCAACGCTATATCCTATGCTAGGCACAGCGTTGAATAGGCTTTCATTTATACCATACCAAAAGTTCTTACTTTTAGAATAGTTGCTTTTGTCCTTAACAAAATTCTCATAGAAAGCAATAGGGTTATTTTTATATTCGCTAGGATTTTCTGTCTTAGCATCAACCCACTTTTTACCTACCGTATCCCCTATGGTATTGAATATCACATCCATTGTTGGGATGTGTGTACCAATAATAAAATTTTCTCTGGTGTTTTTGAGTGCTTCCTTTTGACCATCACTTAGTCGCTTATCTTCATTTACTATCTCATTAAAGTTAGGCAACTTCATGAGTTCAGGGTGAGCAACAGCAATCCCTAAAGGAGTTACTCTAATATTTTTAGAGAGATCCTCTTCTTCGTATTTAAAAGCACCTTGGTTATTAGCATGGGTTATAGCGAGATCTCTTATTATCTCAAAGGCTCTTTTATTAGCTGACTTGTAATAACCCTCTGTATTTAATCCTGCCCCTTCGACATCACCTAAACCTTTCCTTTTAGCAATCTCTTTAACAATCAAAGGTTGGAGGTTTTTTAATTTCTCAGGGAACTCTTTAAGAATTATCTGATCAATATCTTCTGGCCTGTCAGCAAAAATTTGATCAATCAAAGAGCCTTCATCTCTGTATGATTCTAAATCTATAGTGCTTGTGATAGCATCGTTTATTGCTTTAGATATCTCTGACCCTTGCTGTCCTAACAGATCCCTTACTAAAGCAATATCTTCTGAATCAGACATTGCTTGGAATCTATTACGCCCAGTTATTGGTGATTCTCCAAGACCCTCTGTTACTTGCCAAAGATCCCTAGGATCTATAGCTCCAGCGTACATAGCTTTCAAAGCATCGGCAGAAGACTTTACCTTCTGCGATTCTGAAGTACCTGAAGAATCAAAGTTACCTGCATAAACACTACCTCTACCTTGCTCTTCTATAGAAGCAAAAGGTAACTGACCTGAATTAACCAAAGCTTTTTTAGATCTATTTAGATAATCTTGTTGAGCTTGTGGGTCAAGACTAGCCCAATCAATGGATGGAAATACTTGTGATACAAAGTTAGCTTGCCTTTGAGTACCTTGCTTAAGTGCTGTTGAGTTACTAGCTATATCAAAGAACTCATCGTCACTAACTTGATCTCCTCCCGTAAACCAATCTACATAGTATGATTGTATTTCAGCTTCTTTATCTCTAGTTAACTCACCTCTCTTAAAAGATTCTCCTCTGTAGTAATCTAAGTAATTAGGTAAGTCATCCTCAACAGTATTTGAAATATTGCTATAAGACTCTTTCCATTCAGGATAAGTAAGTATTGAACCTAATTGACTAGGCTCTGATTTTTCAGGTTGTAATAAAGTAGAACTGTCTGTAGCCACAACAAAGTTTTAGTATTTTAAATTATCTTGAGGGTATTCCTAAACTATTTAAAGTGCTCGGTCTTCTACGAATACTAGGGTCATACCTGTTAAACTGCATAGCCCCAGGGATAGTAGAGTTGACGTTACCTAGCTCAAGCATTAGCTCACCAAGAGTTGAACGAGTAGAACTACCAGCTTTTGATACTTTAGATCCAACAGTATTCCCACTTTCCTTTGGAACAACACTACCCATATCTTTAATGTTTTTCTCAATTCGTTGCATTATAGAAAGTATCTTAGGATTATTACCCAGACCTAAATCTTTAACCCCATTAAGAATCACTTGAGCTCTGGTTTTAATATCATCATCTGTAGCAGTAGTACTATTTAAAGGAGTTAGGTAGCTCTTAAATCCTGATATCCTGTCAGTCATATTTTGACTGGATTGTTTAGCAGCTTCTTTTTGAGATTTTATTCTCATAGCTTGTTTAGCTGACTCCTTAAGAGGCTTCAGTTGTTCTGGTGTAGCCCCATAATATTTCAAAGCTTCATCAACAGCTTCAGTAGAGCCTGACTCAAGGGCTTCTGTTAGTACCTTACTAGCTACTTTAGGGATCTCAGGATTAATAGACTTCATTGTAGCATCGTTGAAGTTTGTAAGGGCTTGCTTACCAACATCAGATACCATAAACTTAGGGTTATCAAAAAAGAATGAGTATCCTGCTGTGTATTTATCCTCAATACTTTTAGAAGGATCATTCATATTCTCACTAAAGAATTCAGAAAACTCTTGGAGCTTTAGTAAATTATCTCTTTCATTCTTATCAGCCCTAGCTCTCTGGGCAAAGTCTAACTTTTGAGTCTCAAACTCCATAAGACTTTTAGCTCTGGCCATAGCAGCGTTAGCTTGACTAGTCTTTGCACGTTCTAGTTTATCTAAAGTAGGTATATACTTTCTACGAATAACTTCTCCATGCATCGGGGAAGTAGATGCTAATGAAAATATATTACTTTTTAACGCTTGTATATCTTGCGTTGTAAAATCAACAGCAGGGTCGGCTGCTTGTGTCTGTGCATTTGCAACTAAGAACTGGGCTGTTTGATCTACAGAATCATAGGATCTTTTTTCCCTAGGACTCAACTTATTTCGATAAGGTTCCATACTACTGATTCAATAAAGCACTGACGTTCTCATTCTTTTTCATTGCCTCAAGAGCCTTACGCTTTTTCTCTTCTTCTTCAGCTATTTTCTTTTGAGTCTCAGCTAATAATCTTTGATCTTCTTGGTTTTGAAAGTCAGTCTTTGAACTGTCCGAAGGAGAGGGTATTCCATAGCCACCCATGTTTTCTACTATACCTGTTTCATCAAACCCTTGAGCTTTAAAACCTTCTTCTTTCTTTTTATTTCGTTTGACCTTGTCCTCAATTCCTTTAATAAGTTCATCTGCCCTTTTGGTTTTTTCTTCATCTGCAATCATCCTATCAAGTCCTTTAAGAGCTCTTTCTCTTTGCTCTAAATCAGCAACCGCTTGTGTGTCAATCTTAGGGATGTTCACAGGATCTAATAAATTACCTTCAGCATCTACTTTTTTCCGTGTCTGCTTTGGTCTTAGTATCTCCTGATAAGTTTTTAGATCGATAGGGTTAGGTGTGTTACCTAACCTATTAGCCATAGATATATTATCAGCAGCGATCTTCCCTTGAGGGAACATAAGTGCTTCTTTTGATTCTTTATTATATACAGCCTCATCCATATACTTATTTACGATCTTAGAAAAGTCTTCAGCACCAAAAGAAAAATTACCTAGCTTTCTACCAGCAGCTATAATCTCATTCTTTTCTTTTTGGTTTTCAGGTTTACGCCAATAGTCTGGACCCTCTTGTAAAAGACGATCTCTAATACGCTCTCCTAAAACTCTTCTAGTATCAATATTTCTCCTGACCTCAGACTTAGCAGCTTCTGCAGCTTTAGGTCTCAAAGCATTAATCTCGTCAAGAAGTCTAGCTCTTTGTTCATTAAGGGGTAGTTCTTTAACCTTTCCACTAGCCCCTTGCTCAGTGTTTTTTGCAAAAGTCACTCTGTCATCCTCAACCAAATTTCCTGACTTATCTAAAGCACCAAGCTTATCTGTACCACTACCACTACCAGTACCTAAAGCTTCAGCAGGTGACTCCATCTCCATCTCTTCCTCATCAGTTCCTGTAAGTAGTCCACTTATAACCCTATTAACAATCTGCTTAGATTTTTTAGGTGGTTTTGTTGTAGGAGGTTTTTGGTTAGGTAATGTCCTGCCTTCAACATCTCTTATATTACGACCTCCTGCTTGAGGACGGACACCACCAACTTCAAACTTAGTCGGCTGACTCAACTTATTAGTTTTGGCTACATCCATAGGTCCATCAATCCTACGATTTATAGTTGGGTCTTGTTGTTGACGGGATGTAACCGTGCTAGTTTTAGTTTTAGGAGGTATAACTTCTCCTTCAACTACTTTAGATTTAGTAATTGGGGCTTTATCAGTAGTTTTTGTGCCCTTACGTAATTTACCTAGTTTAGTTAGTTGTGCCCCAGGAATTATTTGTAAAGCTCTACTACCAGCAGCGTCCCAATCTCCTCTTACTAAAGAAATAGCAGTGTTAACTATGTCAGGGATAGCCCCAACTTTAGGTGCAGTACCTGCCCAGTCAAGACCGATCTGTAAATTGTCTACTAAGCTCCAGAATTTGTTTGATGCCATAAGAATAAGTTTGTAATTGATAAAAAAGATTCCTTAAATTTAAGGTTTATTCTAATTAAGTCAACTCACCACCTAAATCTCACAAGATCACTTAAGCCTTTTATTTCTATTTGCTGTAAATTGCTTAACTTATATTTAAGAGATGTCAATCCATTAGCGAGTCAGTTTTCAAAATCTGTGTTAAACCCTTTAAAGTTTTTCTTTTTTGAAAAGAACCATCTTTATTTTTCTTTGGTGGGTCAACTGCAACGAGTCCATGACGTTGTCTGGCTAAATCAATACACAAAAACGCAGCGTCTGCTAAGTCAGGAGACTGCCCAAACCTCGCTTTATACTCTACTTTAGACTCTAACTTCATCCGTAAGTTTGATCCTGTCTTCACTATATCATAATTCCTGTTAGTTATTTCTTTCACTAAATCAGCGGAGATACCAAATAATTGACGTGTCCTACAAAGTTCTTTGCCAATAAACCAAAGCTCGCTTACCCTGTTTACATATATTTCGTGACCTATATTTTTACTACGGACACTTACCCTTTTATCTGATGCCTTTCCTCCAAAAGAAACCCGAAGAATATCTCCACCAAACTCTTGAGCAAGAACATCTGCAAGAGGTTGACCAGCTCCCGTTGCGTCAATCGCAAGGTTCGATGCAACAACCTCTCGTTTGTCGCACTCCTCCTTCACTAAACGAGCTATCTGATAAGAGCGTGGGACCGCTTTGTTGGTGGCATCGTCGTTAATCTGCACAGGTTTAGTTAGCTCACAAACAAATTGACCACTATCATCCATACCTACTTTACCAAAGTACAAGATAGACCTATCTCCATCTGTAGTAAAAGCAGGGTCAAATCCTGCAATATTAACAGGTTTAGTTGACCATTGAACCGTGGACATTGAACCAGAGTCTATGAGTTCTGATTCAGTGTACACTGTTTCAGACTCATCACTATCAAAGAATACTGCACGAACCATTCGCATGTACCCTCTACTCTTAGCACCAAGGAGTTCTGCATCCTCCTCTACTTTTTCAAGCGTAGGTAACCAAGGGTATTTATTTTCGCCAGCTATAATATTAGGAGATCTTTCTCCATCGAGTCTTATATAAGTTCCTCCCCACTTTGTTTCCCAAGTATCATCTACTTCAGTGTTAATTTTTTCCCATGTGTCTTGAGGAGTACTCCACACACCAAACGCATCAAACCTACTAGAAGGGTTACTCATACCTACTAGTGAGAAGTAAGGGTTCTTAGATAAGTTGGAAAGACCGGCCTGTAAGATAGCTTCACTCAATTCACTAAGCTCGTCAGCAATTAAGAACACTCTCTTTTGTTTGATACCAATGAATTTACCAACTGCTTCTCGTGTCTTTGACTTTTCAGCAGCGATCAAAGATAATCCAGCTCTCTCAAAGAGAGTTCCATTCTCATCTATATAAGCAACATTACCGATAGAGTCTCTAATTTTAAATGGGGCTCCTCTCATTACACTTAGTAAACTAATTACTGATCCCCATATTCTTTTCCTGGCCTCCCGTAAAGTAGTCGAGGTTAACAGGATCAAAGTTTCATCAGGTCTAGCTAACCAGTTTACAATTCCCCATGCAGCCATAGTATGTGATTTACCACTAGACGCAGCACCCCCAATCGCTACGTATTTATTTTTCAGAGCTGCTTGTATAATCTCTTCAGCCCAAGGATGTCTCACCATTAAAGGTTCGGCAACACCATCGTGGTTCCAAAGCATGTCGCATATTCTCCAGAAGTAATACTCTTTTTCTTTTAAAGAAGGGCTGTGGTAGAAACCAATTAAGTGATGATTGAGGGTATTATCTTCAGGTATATTTTTTAAACTGTCTCCAATTTTGTATAAACCTGTCTTCTTATCAAACTTTGGTTCATACCTAGTTATTAGTTCTGTGTCCATCGTATACTTGAATTTGTCTAGTTATAGTAGTATATACTACATAGTTTGGATAAAGACACTAGGAAAAGACTAATACAAGATGCTATTGATATGTATACCAAGAGCAATCTTGGGGTATCACTTATTGCTAAAAAGTTAGATGTTAATCCTGAAACAGTCAGGAGATGGCTTAAGGCTAACGATGTTTGGAAAAAAGATTTAGTTGTCAAAAAACAAGATGAAGCTAAAGAGAACACAGAAATTATTAGGGATAATGTGGAGATGTTTACAAACAAACAAAGTAACCCCCTACTAAATCTTTTATCTCCTCGAACACTTTCAAAAGCTGCTGAAAATGTAGATGAAGGAATTCAAAACGCTGACCCTAGGAACCCAAAACACTCTACCGCTATCAAATCCAACATAGATATTCTTAAAGCTTTATCTGGATTAGATAGGGGTAGAGATTCTAACGGCAGTCTTAACATAAATGTTAGTTTGCTAAAAAAGAATTGGGGAGCAAATCAAGATGTAGTAGACGCTGAAATCCAAGAAGAACCAGAAGAATAAAT
>MDTA01100879.1_pt1 | contig 22752 bp, 21 predicted proteins | sample 811151 | NCBI WGS metagenome assembly MDTA01 (sample SAMN05326648, study PRJNA326480) | marine metagenome | isolation source: seawater | place: Indian Ocean: South | collected 2010
AAAAAACTGGCACTATCTACAAATGATGATGGGATTCTGCACTGGATACATTTTCATTATGGTGTTTCTCCTACCCCTTTATTACAGGCTAGGGCTGACTAGTATTTACACTTATCTGGAAAAAAGGTTTGGCAACAATGCATATAAAACAGGAGCTTCGTTTTTCCTTCTGAGTAGAACCATAGGAGCTTCTTTCAGGCTTTTCCTGGTCGCTCTTGTTGTAGAAATGGCATTCTTAGACCCAATATTTGAAGGAAAATCTCCAACTTGGGCATTTGCTCTCACAGTGTTTACAGTTCTAACAATTATATACTTCTACACTAAAAAGGGAGGGATGGCTACTGTGATTTGGACTGATACAATCCAAACCGCTTGCATGCTTGCTGCTGTAATTCTCACTGTATATGCTATCGCTGAATCTCAGGGCGTTTCAATTGGGGGCATACCAGAACTTGTTAAGTCTAGTGGAAGGACTCAGATATTTGAATTTGAAAATTGGAAAGCTCCGCATCACTTTGTAAAACATTTCTTAGCTGGCGTTTTCCTATGCATTGCAATGACCGGTTTAGATCAAGATATGATGCAGAAGAACCTTGCTTGTAAGGATCTTAAATCAGCCCAAAAGAACATGGGATCCTTTGCTTTCATCCTCTTCTTTGTCAATATCATTTTCCTCTCGTTAGGAGCACTTTTCTGCTTACATGGACCGATTGAACAAATAAGTTTGATACTACCAATTACTACAGATAAGATTTACCCAATGTTTGCACTTGATGGTTCACTAGGAATTTGGATGGGAGGTGTTTTCCTAGTTGGGCTTTTAGCTTCAGCATTTAGCTCTGCAGACTCAGCAATGACATCCCTGACGACTTCTATCTGTGTTGATATAATAGGCATAGAGAAAATGGAAGAAAAAAAAGCATTAAAAATTAGAGGAAGAGTTCACGTTTTAGTTGCTTTAGTTCTACTTGTAGTAATAATGCTCTTTAGAGCTATAAACGACCAAAGTGCAGTAGCTGCTCTTTTCACTGCTGCGAACTACACTTACGGCCCACTATTAGGGTTGTTTTTCTACGGGATATTCTCAAAAGAGAAAGCTTCAGATAAATTCATTCCAATTGTCGCAATTACTGCTCCTGTAATATGCTATATTTTAGAGAGATGCCTTGACCACTTTTATGGGTTCAGTTTTGGGTTTGCCCTATTGCCAGTTAATGGAATAATAACTGCTCTAGGACTATCAATTATCTCGATTAACGAAGTACCTTTGAAGGCGAAATTTAATCCTAAAAACTAGCATCTAATCAAAGGCATGAACAATCGAACTTCTGACCTTCTAAACAGCCTATCTGAATCAGCAACTATCGCCATGGCTAAAATGGCTCGCGAGTTAAAGGCTAAAGGAATTGACATTATCTCTCTTTCACTGGGAGAACCAGATTTCGACACTCCTGAACCACTAAAGCAAGCGGGAATAGATGCTATAAATGCTAACGACACTCACTATACTCCTGTTGCAGGAACAGTGAGTGTTCGAGAGGCTATTTCTAAAAAATTTAAAAGAGATAATGGGCTGGATTATACCCCTGACCAAATCGTAGTTAGCAACGGAGCTAAGCAAAGTATCGCTAACATAGTACTTTCTCTTGTAAACCCTGGCGATGAAGTAATACTACCTGCGCCATACTGGGTTAGTTATGCTGAGATCGTTAAGCTTGCAAAAGGCGTACCTATTGTACTTCCAACTAGCATTGAGAACGACTACAAAATCAAGCCTAAAGCATTAGCATCTGCTATCAATAAAAAAACTCGCATGGTGATTTATTCATCGCCTTGCAACCCATCTGGTTCCGTTTATAATCTTGAAGAAACTGAGGCTATTGCTGAGGTTCTCCTGAAGCACGACAACATCATCACTATAAGCGATGAGATTTACGAGCTAATCAACTTCACTCCTAAGCACGCTAGCCTTGCTGGCATACCTGGTATGATGGATAGAGTTGTAACGGTAAATGGCGTTTCAAAGGGATTTGCGATGACAGGATGGCGTCTAGGTTACATCGGTGCTCCAAAGTGGATCGCAACTGCTTGCAACAAAATCCAAGGCCAAATCACTTCAGCACCTTGCTCAATTTCCCAGGCCGCTGCCGCCGAAGCGGTAGCCTCAGATCCTAGCATAGCTAATGAAATGCTCGAGGCATTTCTTAGAAGACGCAATCAAATGCTTAACGACCTTTCAGGCATTCCTGGCATCAAGCTTAACCAGCCCATGGGTGCCTTCTACCTTTTCCCGGATATAAGTGGATTGTTTGGTAAATCATTCAACGGTAAAACTCTCAACAATTCTGACGATGTAGCCATGTTCCTAATCGAGGAAGCTCACGTTGCTACTGTAAGCGGTTCTGCATTTGGCACACCAGAATGCATTAGACTTAGTTATGCTGCCTCTGATGAAATTCTAAGTGAAGCCGCTCGCAGAATTAGAGAAGCCGTGAGTAAATTGGCTATATGAACAACGTACTCAATCGCTTTTCTAACCTCACCGCTCTTGTGGTGGGGGATGTTATGATTGATACATACCTATGGGGCAATGTTGGAAGACAAAGCCCTGAAGCCCCTGTCCCGGTTCTAAATAAAACTGGCAAAGACTCCCGTATTGGAGGAGCCGGCAACGTTGCAAGAAATATACTTTCTTTGGGAGCTAAAGTCAGACTTGCTTCAGTGATAGGAAATGACATAAGCGGGAAATACCTACTTAAACTTCTTCAGAAAAAGGGGATTAATTCTGATGCTGTAATTGAAGAGCACGCTCGTACAACTACAGTAAAAACTAGAATTATAAAAGGTCATGAGCATTTGCTTCGGATTGATGAAGAAACTACTAACCCTATTTCTGACTCAAGCCTTAATAACCTCAAAGTCCAAATCTCTAATCAACTTCAATGCGGAGAGATAGACGTAATCATCATTGAAGATTACGACAAGGGCGTCATGAGTAAAAATCTTGCTGAGTTCATTATTACTAATGCAAACGAATTAAACATTCCAATAACTGTGGACCCTAAGCTTATAAACTTCCACTTTTATAAGAATGCAACATTATTCAAGCCTAACCTTAAAGAACTCAAAGAGGGTCTGGAAACAGAAATTAACCCTGATAATTTACAAGGTTTAAATAGTGCAGTTGAAAAACTTCACTCTCAACTCAACCCCACAATCAGCCTTACTACTCTTGGATCTAATGGCATGTGGCTTCACTCACCATCTAGCAACACTTCACACCTACACGAAAAGGGAATCAACAGAGAAGTTATAGATGTCAGCGGTGCTGGAGACACTGTTATTGCAACCGCTTCACTTATGCTAGCTGCAGGTGCTAGCCTAAACGATATAGCAAAAGTATCAAACATTGCAGGCGGACTAGTAGTTGAACAAAGTGGAGTAGTAACAATTAATCTTGATTCTCTTTCTAAAGAGTTCCTATCATGACACTTAGAGAAGTTAGAGAAAGAGTAAACCTAAGCCTCTATGAATCGAAGGATAGAAATCTTAAAATACTTAGAGTTCTAAATCTCTTTATATCTGTCTCAGCACTTGTTGTTCTCGCCATCTACTATGGGTTCCCACAGACAGAAGAATCTTCTTACGGCCTACTAAGCTTTATCAAATTCAGTTTTGTTTTCTATGTAATTCAATACATAGCTAGGCTAATATACGACTTCCATCCTTCCACCTTTCTTAAAGAAAATTGGTTTGAAGGAGTCGTGATGGCATTATTGGTAATTGAAGGCATTTGCGATCTGTTCGTTGGCTCTTTCCTACTGGAACCACTTCTCATTAAGCTGGGTTTTGACTCTTATACTGACTTTTCTACTCTATTCATTCAATTCTACTTTGCAATAGTTGTAATTGCCGAACTGATGAGGAAGGGGGCTGTACTACCTAGGATTAAGATGCATCCAGCAGTAATATTTATCCTGAGTTTCTTAGGAATCACAACTGTAGGAACCCTTCTACTAATGATGCCTGAGATGACTACCTCTGGCAATGGGATGAAGGCTATTGATGCGCTATTCACTTCTACTTCTGCAACTTGCGTCACAGGCCTTATGGTAGAAGACACAATGACTTTTTTTACTTTTAAAGGCCAAATCGTACTTCTGCTACTAATTCAGCTAGGAGGATTAAACGTTATCGCCTTCGCTTCATTCCTTTCTTTAGCCGCTCGATTTGGCGTGAGTGTACGACAGCACGACGTGATAGAAGACTTCGTCAACAAAGACAGCTACCTAAGCGGTAAAAACACATTAAGCAGGGTCTTTATTTGGTGCATGTCGATTGAAATCATTGGAGCAATAGCACTAGCCTTTTCATGGAGTAATAACTTAGAATTTACAAGTACTGGAGAACGAATATTCTCATCTCTATTCCACAGTATTTCTGCATTTAACAATGCAGGAATAACGCTATTTACTGACGGACTTGCCTTCGAAGCCGTAGCAAGCAATTGGTTAGTACACTGGATTATTACAATACTAGTCTTTGTTGGGGCTTTAGGAATGGTGGCTCTATTTGACTTATTCAGCCTAGAGAAATTAAGAGAACGTAAAAAAGCTCCTTGGAAAGGGCTTGGCTTTGCCACTAAAATTGCTCTTTACTTCTCACTTATACTTGTTGCTATTGGAACAGTTTCCTTTGCTACAATTGAATGGAACGGTGCATTATCAGGAATGGACTTATGGGGCAAATTCACAACCTCAGTATTCCAAAGTGTCACTAGAACTTCTGGTTTCAACACTGTTGACATAAGTTCTGTTGGAGTTCCAATGCTATTTCTACTTATAATTTTAATGTTCATTGGAGCATCTTCCTCGTCAACTGGCGGAGGCATTAAAACCTCTACTTTATCTGTGGTATTGAGTGATGTTTGGCGCACCGTAAGAGGATTAGATCACGTTCACCTATTTAAGAGAACCATCAGCCCTACACTTAGATCAAGAGCGTATAGCGTATTAATGTTCTTCATAGTTGGTAACGCATTCTTTTTGTTCTTGCTAACCATTAGCGAGGGTAGTTTACTTGAAAATGGTACCATTAGCTTTCTCGATCTTGTATTTGAGCAGATTAGCGCAATGGGTACAGTAGGGCTTAGTACAGGAGTTACTCCAGAACTAAGTACTGCTGGAAAAATTATCATCTCTATTTCAATGTTTATAGGTAGAGTTGGAACATTAACAGTTGCATTTGCCCTGGGAGGCAGATCTATAGAAACGCACTTCAAATATCCTGAAGGGCATACAATGATTGGATAATATGGGAACTAAAGTCACGCCTTATACTCAACCAGAGAATGAGTCAAAAAAGAAGCAAGTTGAACGTATGTTCGACAACATAGCTCACAGATATGATTTTCTCAATCACTTTTTTTCTATGGGAATAGATGTTTTATGGAGAAAGAAATGTGTTAGAATTCTACGTAAACTGAAGCCTCAAACAGTGCTTGATATGGCAACAGGAACAGCTGATTTTGCAATTGAGATCATACGCATGGGAGTAGATGCAAAAGTTACTGGGGTTGACCTCAGTGCTGGTATGCTTGAGTTTGGAAAGGGGAAAATAAAAGCAAGGGGGTACGAAGATAAGATCAAGCTTGAGCAGGGTGATTCTGAAAATCTTCCATTTAAGGATGGAACATTTGACGCTTATACGGTAGCGTTTGGTGTAAGAAACTTTGAAAATCTAGACAAGGGATTAAGTGAAATGCATAGGGTTCTAAAGCCTGGTGCAGTAACCTTGATTTTAGAATTTTCTAAGCCCAAAGCATTCCCTGTTAAGCAATTGTTTGGGTTTTACTTCAAATACATAATGCCTACAATTGGAAACCTTTTATCTAAGGATTCATCAGCATACACTTACCTTCCAGAGAGTGTTACGGCCTTTCCTGAGGGCGAGGGTTTTCTTGCTAAAATGCAAACTGCTGGGTTTGAGAATTTGAAGCAGAGAAAGTTAACGGGTGGTATAGCTAGTATTTATTTGGGCTATAAAAAGGCATGATTCTAAAGGTTAGCCCCAGCACATTAAGTGGAAGTGTCCAAGCGCCCAGCTCTAAGAGCTTAAGCATTAGATTAATTGCTGCATCTCTTCTAGCAAACACACCATCAAAACTTCTAAATATTAGTGAATGTGATGATTGCACTCACGCTCTAGGACTTGCTGCAGACCTTGGAGCAGAAATAGAGCTAGGATCCAACGAAGTAATAATCACTCCAACACCATTAGGAATTCCTTGTCCCAGAGAGGGTGAATTAAACGCAGGAGAATCTGGCCTGAGCATTAGGCTCTTTACTCCCATTGCAGCTCTATCAGGAAAAGATCTTACTGTCACAGCAGAGGGCAGTCTTCTTAAAAGGCCTCTCACAGATCTCATAAGCTGCCTAGAGGACTTAGATATATCTGTAACCGAAAACAATTCTAGCGCACCTCTTAAAATTAATGGGTTCCTTAAAGGGGGGGCGATCAATTTAGATGGTGGTTTAAGTTCTCAGTCATTGACTGGTCTTTTGTTATCTCTACCATTTGCTGATAATGATTCAACTATTCGAGTAAAAGATTTAAAGTCTAGACCTTATGTAGAGATGACTCTTGAGGTTATGAGAAATATTGGCTTAGAGTTTGTGCATGAAGAAAATGAGGACATGGATGTGTTTCAAATTCCAGCTAATCAATGTCATTACGGTATTGAAACAACTGTAGATGGAGATTGGAGTGCTGGAGCTGTACTACTCACTCTTGGAGCTCTTTGTGGCAGACCTAATTTAGAGGTCACAGGATTAAGAGGTAAGTACACACAGTCAGATTCTGCAATAAAAGGAGCCCTTCTATTTGCAGGATATCAGCTCCTTGGAACAAATGATGGCATAAGCATTTCAAAAAAGAAACCTAGGGGGTTCAGTTTAGATTTAACTCACTCACCCGACCTCTTCCCTCCTCTTGCTGCACTCGCTGCTTTTAGCAAGAAACCATGCACATTAAAAGGCGCAAATAGACTTATATCAAAAGAAAGCAATAGAGCTGAGGTGATATTAAGTGAATTTAGCAAAGCTGGAGTTAAGGTTGAAATTGATGGAGATATTATGAAAATTTCACCATCGAAGGTTAAGCCATGTAGAATCAATCCTCATGGTGATCACAGGATTGTGATGGCTGCAGCTATTTTAGGAGCTGCAGGAGCGCCAATTGAAATTGAAAATGTTGAATGTGTAGCTAAAAGCTACCCTGCATTTTTTGATGATTTGGAATCTATTGGATGCAACATAAGTTCAGTAAATTTATAGGATGCGAATTCACCTAATAGCAATAGGCGGGAGTGCCATGCACAATTTTGCTTTAGCATTAAAACACATTGGACACAAGGTAAGCGGTTCTGACGACCAAATATTCGAGCCAAGTAGAGGTAGATTGAAAAAAGCAGGGTTGTTACCAGAAAGTGAAGGATGGGATGAGACTCGGATAACTGAAGATATTGATGTTATCATCCTGGGAATGCATGCAAGACTTGATAACCCAGAACTGAAAAGGGCTCAAGAGCTAGGTATAAAGATCCAATCATATCCTGAATTTTTATACAATTCAACAAAGAATAAAAAGAGAATAGTTGTTGGTGGTTCACACGGTAAGACTACTATCACTTCTATGCTGCTTCATTCGATGAGTAAATCAGGCTTAAAGACTGATTACATGGTTGGAGCACAACTGGAGGGATTTAACAGGATGCTTGAGCTTAGTAATGAAAATGATTACGCTGTAATTGAAGGAGACGAATACCTAAGCTCTCCTATTGACAGAAGATCTAAGTTTCTTCATTACAAGCCACATGTTGCAATACTCACAGGTATAGCTTGGGATCATATTAATGTATTTCCAACTGAAGAAAGTTACCTAAACACTTTCCGAGAATTCATTGGTACTATTGAAGAAAGTGGAACCGTGGTTTATTGTAGTGAGGACGAAAAACTAACTCAATTAATCAGGGAATTCTCAGATATTAGAGAAGACATTGAGTTTATAGGATACACGACTCCTATAAGTGTTCCTGGAGATAACAAAACTCTCATATCGTATTCTGATGGCACAACAGTTGCAACCAAACTAGTAGGAGCTCATAACTACCAAAACCTCAGTGGTGCAAGAGCTATCTGTAACGTAATTGGAATTTACTCTGCTGAATTTGACGCAAACATCGTCAGTTTTACAGGGGCAGCTAGAAGACTCGAAATTTCTACTGAAAAAAAAGACTTCATAGCTTTTAGAGACTTTGCTCACGCACCGTCTAAATTAAAAGCTACTCAAGCAGGTGTTGTTGGATCTTTTCCAAATAGAGATGTAACGGCTGTATTTGAACTACATACGTTTTCTAGTCTAAATAAGGACTTCCTGCCTCAGTACAAGGATAGTATGAATAGCGTGACTAGCGCTATAGTTTACTTTGACCCTGCTGTCGTTAAGCATAAAAAATTACCTGCTATTTCACCAGAAGAAGTGAAACTTGCCTTTAATCGTAAAGATATCGAAGTAATTACCTGCGTAGTAGAATTAGAGGAAAGACTCAATCTTATTCAAACTTCTAATAGCTGTGTACTTCTAATGAGCTCAGGCAGGTTTGGCGGAGCTAAACTACCCTTTTAAAGCAACATTAAGTCTTGTATTAGCCTAGGCCCACATCAAGGGTCATCATTACAATAAAACCAGCAATTAGACCCATTGTCGCAAGGTCAGTATTTCCTCCACTCTGGCTCTCAGGTATCACTTCCTCAACTACAATAAAGATCATAGCTCCTGCTGCGAAGGCTAGAGCATATGGAAGAAGAGGTAGAATAGTCATTACAATTAATGCACCTATTACAGCAAATACAGGCTCTACAATGGCTGATAATTGGCCCCATTGCCATGACTTCCACTTGCTTTTCCCCATTCTTCTAACAGGCATAGAAACAGAGAATCCTTCAGGAAAATTTTGGATTCCAATACCTATAGCAAGAGCAATAGCTGATCCAATGGTAAAAACTGAATGCCCATCCATCCCAAGCAATTCTGGGTTAGCTAAAGCTCCAAAGGCTACACCAACAGCTAGTCCCTCAGGAATGTTGTGAAGAACTATTGCAAGTACAAGTAAGATCGTCTTCCTCCAATTTGTTGTTATTCCCTCTGCGTCTTCACGTTTTGCAAATAAGTGAAGGTGAGGAATAATCTTGTCTAAAATGAATAGGAAACAGGCACCCAAGAAAAACCCAATTGCTGGAGGCAAATAAGTCGGCATAGTGCTGTGTCCTAACTCATTTTGTAATTCTACATACTCTATTGCAGGAGATAATAAAGACCAAAAACTTGCGGCTATCATCACCCCCCCTGTAAATCCTAAAGCACAGTCTAAAACCTTTCTATTGGAAGAATTGAAGAAGAATACTAAGCCTGAACCTAGAGCAGTCATACCCCAAGTAAACATTCCCGCTATCAATGCCTGCAATGGAGCACTTTGCAGGATAAACCAATCATAAAAACCTTCCATTTATTTTAATTCAGCTAGTAGTTGTTCCACTAATTTTTTAGACCAAGTCATTTCCTTCATATTCCAATCTTCATCTTCAAATTCTACTTGAATACTTCCATCAAATTCAAAGACTCTCATAACAGTAAAAACAAGTCCCAACCTTATTCCCAAATCTCCTAAGTGTCTCAGAAAAGTATCGCTACTTCCAAGTACACCCTGAACGCTAGCTGTATCTCCTTGTTTAAGCATATTAACCTGCACTAATTTTCTTCTATCACATAGATTGCCATCCGCATCAGGAATAGGATCTCCATGCGGGTCAAATGATGGATATCCCATATATGCATCAAGCTTATCAATTAGTTCTTTTGATTCAATGTGCTCTAATTGTTCAGCAATCTCATGCACTTCATCCCATTTAAACCCTAGGTTTTCAACCATAAATGTTTCCCACAGCCTATGCTTCCTCATTAAAGAAATAGCTTCTGTTCTACCAGGCTTTGTGAGCTCAGCCCCTCTGTACGGGATGTATTCGATTAAACCCAAATCAGATAAAACTTTAAACATTCCAGTTACTGAAGCAGGCTTGGTTTTAAGCTTTTCAGAAATAGAAGTTGTGCTGACTTTTGCTCCATTAAGTTCAAGAGATAAGATTGCCTTTAAGTAATCCTGCCTGCTTCTAGATTTTTCTGACAACTTCATGATAGTGGACAAAATTAGCTAAATGCGTGTTTTAGTCATGCCTAATTTATTAAATTGTCATCATGAAGGATTCAATCTTTAAAAAGGCTCTATCTGTATTACTAGTACTATTAAGTGTTTACTGCGTATTTATTTTTCGTGATTTAATTGGATATATACTTATTTCCGTTGGACTAAGTTTCGCAGGAAGACCCATTGTTAATTTGGTTTCGAGAATTAAAATAAAAGGGGGAAAACTTCCTTCAGCAATTGGGGCTTTAGTAGCACTTTTTACGTTTTTAATTACAGGTGGATTGCTTTTAGCAATGCTAGGACCTCTAATTGCTAGCCAAGCTGAAGCGTTAGCTAAAATTGACACGCAGTCACTCGCTGGAAATTTAAAAGGATGGGTAGGTGCGGTTGATAAAATTATAAAACACTTAGATATTGGACATAGCTCACTCTCTTCGCTGTTGATTACAGAAACAAGTAAAATTGTTGAATTTAGTAGTTTTTCTAACTTATTTGGCGGACTGTTTATGGGTATAGGATCCGCATTTATTGCTGGCTTTTCTATACTTTTCATGACATTTTTCTTTTTGAAGGATGCTAATCTTTTTTACAGAATAATTCTTGCTCTTACTCCAGACTCTCAAGTTGATCATATCAAAAACATAATGGAGAGCTCTTCGAGACTTTTAACGCGTTATTTCAGCGGATTAATAGTTCAAATAGCAATTGTTACAATTATGGTAAGTTCAGGATTAGCTATTGTTGGCGTGAAAAACGCATTGATACTAGGAGTAATTGCTGGTATTCTTAATTTGATTCCATACATAGGCCCTCTTGTTGGAGCTACAATTGGTCTCCTAATCGTTGTCACAACTTTTGAAGGTGGAGCTAGTGATTTGCTACCGCATGTTGGTCTTGCATTCCTTGTTTATCTAATAACCCAGCTTGTCGATAACTTCTTAACTCAACCATTTTTATTCTCAAATAGAGTAAAAGCTCATCCCTTAGAAATATTCATTATCATTAGCATGGCAAGTGTTATTGGAGGGGTAACAGGCATGATTTTAGCAGTTCCTGGATACACTTTATTGAGGATAATAGCTAATGAGTTTTTATCTGGACATAAGGTTGTAGATGCTTTGACTGAAAGCATGGAACAGAAGTGATTTTAGTCTACCTTTGAACCCCGTATTCATATTTTAGAATTCGGGAACATGCACAACACGTCAGCTCTATCAAGCGATAACCTTTCAAGCGGAAGAAATAGCCGCTACATCTTTGTAACTGGCGGAGTTAGCTCAAGTTTGGGCAAAGGCATCATCTCAGCATCTTTAGCAAAACTTCTTCAAGCTCGTGGCTACAATGTAACCATACAGAAGCTTGACCCCTACATCAATGTTGACCCTGGAACATTAAATCCATACGAACATGGAGAATGTTATGTTACAGTTGACGGAGCTGAAACCGACCTTGATTTAGGACACTACGAGAGATTTCTAAACGTATGTACTACGCAATCAAACAACATCACTACAGGTAGGATTTACCAAAGTGTAATTAACAAAGAGCGTCGTGGTGAATACCTTGGGAAGACTGTCCAAATCATTCCTCATATTACTGATGAAATTAAACGATGCGTTCAGATACTTGGTTCTGAAAATGAATTTGACTTTGTAATTACCGAGATTGGAGGAACTGTTGGTGATATTGAATCACTTCCTTATGTAGAAGCTGTAAGACAAATGAAATGGGAGTGCCCAGATGACACTATTGTTATTCACCTTACTCTTATCCCATACCTAAGCGCTGCAGGTGAACTGAAGACGAAACCAACTCAACACTCAGTAAAACAACTACTTGAACTTGGAGTACAGCCTGACATTCTAGTTTGTAGAACTGAGCATGAGCTTAATGCTGGCATCAGAAGCAAGCTTGCACGATTCTGTAACGTGGCGCCAGATTCTGTAATTCAGTCGATAGATGCAGACACCATATATGATGTTCCACTTCTAATGAAGGATGAGAAATTAGACGAGGTAGTTCTTAGTAAACTAGGTGTAAATCTTGAATGCGTCCCTCCAGCTAATCTTGACAAGTGGAATAATTTCATTAACAGATATAAAAATCCTGAAAGGACTGTTAAAATAGGCCTAATTGGTAAATATGTTGAGCTTAAGGATAGCTACAAGAGTATTGCTGAAGCTCTTGATCATGCTGGAGCTAATCTTAAAACTGGAATTGAACTAGACTGGATACACTCAGAACAAATAAATGAGGTTAATATCACTGACAAACTTGGTCACTTAGATGGAATACTTGTTGCTCCTGGGTTTGGCTCAAGAGGCATAGACGGCAAGCTATCAGCTATTAAATATGCAAGAACAAACAATATCCCGTTCTTTGGAATTTGCTTAGGCATGCAGTGTGCAGTTGTTGAGTTTGCTAGAAACGTGTTAGGTTTAAAAGAAGCCCATTCTTCTGAAATAAAAGAATATACTCCTCATCCTGTAATTGATTTAATGACTGAGCAAAAGTCTATCACTAACATGGGAGGAACCATGAGACTGGGTGCATATCCTTGTGATTTAAAGGAAGGTTCTAAAGCAAGAGAGATATATGGCGTAGAAAGTGTGGAGGAGCGCCATAGACATCGTTATGAATTTAACGAAGTATATAGAGAACAATTTGAAGAGGCTGGAATGATTGCAACAGGAATTAATCCAGTAAGTGGATTAGTTGAAATTGTTGAGATACCTGACCATCGTTATTTCTTAGCGTCTCAGTTCCATCCAGAATACGCTTCAACTGTTATTGCTCCTCATCCACTATTTATCTCATTTATTGGAGCTTGCATAGAAAACGCTAAATAATTACTTCCTGTACATCTGTACATGAGGAATATCATCCTCTAAATAAGGTTCACTGCATATTTCGAACCCTAAATCTCTGTAAAATTTAACTAGATATTTCTGAGCAGATATTCTAATTCCAATTCCAGGCCATAGATCTTCACAGATTTCTATGCCTTTTTCCATAAGCTTTACTCCTAATCCAGTTCCTCTAGATCTCTCTGAGGTAGCAACTCTACCAATACTTGGTTCATCATAGCTAACTCCAGGCTTACATATTCTCAAATAAGCGTCAGTATAGCTCCCATTAGAAAATTCACTATCAATTTCATCAACAAACACATGAATACTATCTAAATCTTTACCATCAAGATCTGGGTATGGACAGTTTTGCTCAACAACAAATACATCTATCCTAAGTTTTATACAAGCATGCAGCTGGTCTCTTGTAAGCTTATCCCATTCAAGAACTTTAAATTTCACGTCCATCATCCAAACATAAGGCAAATAAAAAGGGCTACCCGAAGGTAGCCCTTTGAAATAAGATAAATATCTCTTAGAATTTAAATCCGAAAGATATTCCAGACTCCATGTTCTGATCACTGTCAATAGCTATGTTTGGGTAAACAAATAGCTTATCGCTAATTGAACCTACCATAACCATCTTACCTACATTAAACCCAACAGTACGCTCCTCATCGTTAGCCTCCATAGCGTTGTCTAGGGACACACCGAAACCGAATCCATTCTTGAAGTAAGTAACATCAAGATCGTAAACGTTTTCACCAGAGTCAGATGAAACAGTACCTCCTACGATAAGATCATCTTGTACAGCGTACCCAATAGTAGCGCTCATACCGATTCCGTTATCAGAGAAAAGGTTTAAAAGATTAGTAGCATCACCAGTACCTAGGTACCAAGATCCTTCAGCTTGCTCAACTTGAGCAGAAAGTGTGAATGCTAATAGAGCAGACGCACAAAGTGTAAATAATTTTTTCATAGAACCAAGTTTTAAGGTTGGGGCGAATATCCGACAGGAAAAGAGTCTCACACAAATAACTTTTTATTAGGTATTCACGAAAAATTGTGAATATCCTCTGAAATACCAGTTTTTACTGACACTTAATGCATTTACATAAGTTGATAAGAAATAGTATTTTTATTGTTTTTAAACCAGTATGGATAAGAACAAAGTGTACTTAGTTTATATAAATACCTATACTATTTAGATTATAAAGTGTTTAGAATCAAAAAGGGCCGCATATAGCGACCCTTTTAATTTTGTAATCAACTAATTCTTAGAAACGCATTCCAAGAGTCATACCAAATGATGTATCAGTATCATTATCAGACCCAAGTCCAGAAATAGTAATACTAGGATCTAAGTATAATCCATCAACCCAATCAAGAGCGAACATTTTACCAACACTCATTGTTGCATCTTCATCATCAGCTGTTGCGTCTTGAACATCGATCATATTTAGCTGACCGTAAAAACCGTTGTAGAAATAACGTACACCAAGATTAATTGATGCATCTTCTCCTTCAGTGTTTTCGTCTCTTGTAGCCATAATAGTGAACTCATCAGAAACAGCATAACCAACAGTGAATGCAAGATCATCAGTGATGGTTTCGTTAGCATATGCAGAATTATAAGTAACTCCTGCAACCATTTCGCCCTTAGACAGAGTCATTTGAGCAGACAAAGTACATGCTAATCCAGCACATACACATAAAATAAATAATTTTTTCATAGAACCAAGTTTTTAGGTTTGGGCTAATATCCGTCTATTAAACTTTGTCATTAATAGACGATTTTAAAACCTTCTAACGTATAAATGTGGAAATCCTTTGAATACTCAATGTTTATTAGCATTTTCACGAATAACTGGGCCCTATATTTGTACTTAATTATGGCAAAAAAGAACGTATTATCGGTAGAAGGTCTAACCAAGAGATATGGTGAAAAACTGCTTTTTGAGGGACTTACGTTTGGACTAAGTGCAGGCCAGAGGGTTGCAATTGTTGCTAAAAACGGCTCAGGTAAGAGTACGCTTATGAGGGCTTTATGCGATGTAGAGCCTGCTGATCAAGGTGATATAACGTTTTCTTCAGGCATTACATGGTCTTATTTGCGTCAGGAAGCTGACTTAGACCCCCAGTCTACTCTTCTAGACACCCTATATATAGGCGACTCTCCTGCTGTTGTAGCTTTAAGGAATTACGACAAGGTATTATCTGAAGGATTAGACGGAGACGTCTTACAATCTTCTACAGATGCTATGGACAGGACAAATGCCTGGAATTACGAGGCTAGAGCAAGGGAAATCTTAGGAAAGTTGAACCTTAACGATTTGAGTAGAACTATTGGAACTTTAAGCGGTGGCGAGAAAAGAAGAGCTGCTCTAGCCCAAGTTTTGTTAGAATCTCCGGACTTATTATTCTTGGACGAGCCTACAAACCACTTGGATTTAGAGATGATAGCGTGGCTTGAAAAACAATTAGCATCTACTAACTTCACAGTATTAATGATTACACACGATAGATACTTCTTGGAAAACGTGTGTAGTGATATTCTTGAACTGGATAATCAAAGCCTTTATCTATACAAGGGAAATTTCAGCTACTATCTACAAAATCGCGATGCAAGGAAGAAGAATGCTCTTGCGGTTCAGGATAAAGCAAAAAAGGCATTTAAGCGCGAGCTTGCCTGGATGAGATCAACTCCTTCAGCGAGGACAGGCAAGAGTAAAAGCAGAATTGAGAGGTTTTATGAAATAAAGAAGGAGGCGAAAAAAAGGCTGAATGAAGATCCTATGCACATTAGTGTTATTCCTGAGAGATTAGGAGGAAAAATTGTGGAAATGCACAATGTTAGCTACAAACAAGGAGACAAAGTTCTTTTTAATAGGCTCACTCATCACTTTAAGCCAGGTGAAAGACTTGGAATTGTTGGGAATAATGGGTCAGGTAAAACAAGCCTGTTAAACATCATTCTTCAAAACAATGCTCCTAGTACGGGTAAAGTTGTAGTGGGAGAAACTGTGGTTTGGGGACATTATCATCAATTGGGTTGTGATTTCAATGAGGACTGGAAAGTTATTGATGCTGTTAGAGATATTGCTGATTTTATCCCTTTAAAAGGCGGGGCTAAGCTAACTGCTGCAGGACTTTTAGAAAGGTTCTTGTTTCCAAGGAGCATGCATAATCAGTTTATCAAGGTGCTTAGTGGAGGAGAAAAAAAGAGGTTGCACTTATTGAGAATTCTTATGTGCAACCCAAACTTTTTAATTCTCGATGAGCCTACAAATGACCTAGACATTTTCACATTGGCTGTGCTAGAAGAATTCCTGATGGATTTTAAGGGATGCCTTGTTGTTGTAAGTCACGACAGATATTTTATGGACAAGATCGTGGAGCATGTTTGGGTGGTAGGAGAAAAGGAAAACGGAGAAATTAAAGATTACCCCGGCAACTATACTCAGTACAGGCTTGCAGTGAAGGAAGCTAAAACTGTTAAAACTCATAAACCTAAGGCAAAGCCTAAAGAAATAAAAGGCGATTATTCGGCTAGACTTTCTTACAATGAGAAATTTGAATTTGAACAGCTCGAACGCCAGATTGAAGAGCTAGAAAAGCGCAGAGAAGAACTTTCAGCTATACTAGAAAACGGTCCTTCACACAAAGAACTTATCAAAGTAGGTAAAGAACTAGGCCAAGTTGCAAAGCAGCTTGAGGAAGCTGAGATGCGTTGGCTTGAGCTAGCTGAAAGAGCTGAATAATAAAATTATTGCTGGTCGAAATCAGCAACCCATGGCCCGTCGCCCGATGGATGGGCTTGGCATGAAAGAACGAAGCCGTTTTTAACTTCATCTTCTTCTAAAGCGTAGTTTATATCCATTGAAGCCGTTCCCTTGTCCATTTTACAACGACAAGAACAACACACTCCACCCTGGCAAGAAAACGGTGCATCTAAACCTGCATCTAATGCTGCGTCTAAAATTGATTTACCGTCTTTTTTAACCTTGAGCTTAGTAGTTAAACCATCTAGCACGACAAATACATCAACCTCATCTGATGAGGATGAGTCCGCAGAATCTACTTTGTTTTTAATTATAACATTAGTTGATGCAGTAAATAGCTCAAACTTTACCTGAGACTCCTGCATACCAGCCTCGACTAACGATTCTTTGCAATCTATAATCATTGCCTCAGGACCACATAAATATGCCACATCAAAAGTTGTTGGGTTCAATACTTCTTGGAAAATTCTTTTAGATCTAGCCTTATCTAACCGACCTGCAAACAGCTCTGTATCTAAAGGTTCACGAGTTAAAAGGTGGAAAAGCTGGAACCTATCTAGATATCTATCCTTTAACTCTAAAAGTTCATCCTTGTAGATAATCGATGCTGTCTCCTTATTAACGTAGAATAAAGCGAATTTAGAATCGTCAGACGATGAGAGAACGTGCTTGATTTGGCTTAAAATAGGCGTGATACCAGACCCTGCTGCAAAAGCCAAATGATTTGTGGCAGTCTCATCAACCTTAAACCTGCCATCAGGCGGCAAACTTTCAATCACATCGCCCACCTTCAGCTCTCTATTTGCATAGGTGCTGAATAATCCTCCAGGCACTTCCTTAACTGCAACTCTTAACACTCCATCTGCTGGCGCAGTGCTGAGTGAATAGCTTCGCCTCACCTCTTCCTCTTTTATCATTGCTTTTAGAGTTAGATACTGACCAGCTACGAATGAGAAATCTCCACCAGAAATGGGTTCTAAAACAAGTGAAACGCAATCAGCAGTTTCCTTGATTATCTCAACAACTTTTAATGATTGAAATTTTGACATGACGCGAAGTTAGAACACCCGCATTATCTTTGAAGTCTAAATTAAAATAAATCAAATGGTAGTCTCTCAAGAGCAGTTAACCAAGCAGTTCAACGCATATGTGGCTGACGATAAAAAAATCGAGCCAAAAGACTGGATGCCAGACGCATACAGAAAGACTCTTGTGCGCCAAATCTCTCAGCACGCACACAGTGAGATTATTGGTATGCTTCCAGAGGGAGCATGGATAACTAGAGCTCCTAGCTTGAAAAGAAAGGCAATTCTTCTTGCCAAGGTTCAGGATGAGGCTGGTCACGGACTTTACCTATACTCTGCGTGTGAGACTTTAGGTGTAGAAAGAGACGACCTAGTTGCTGATTTATTAAGCGGAAAAGCTAAGTATTCAAGCATTTTCAACTACCCATCTAAAACTTGGGCTGATATTGGTGCGATTGGATGGCTTGTAGACGGAGCTGCAATTATGAATCAGGTACCACTTTGCAGATGTTCTTACGGACCATATGCAAGAGCAATGGTAAGGGTTTGCAAGGAAGAAAGTTTTCACCAAAGACAGGGCTACACAATTATGATGGAGCTTATGAAGGGAACGAAAGAGCAGAGAGACATGGCTCAAGATGCTCTAAATAGATGGTGGTGGCCGTCGCTAATGATGTTTGGTCCAAGCGATAAGGACAGCAAGCACAGCGCACAGAGCATGAGTTGGAATATTAAGAGATTTTCTAACGATGAGCTACGCCAAAGAATGGTAGATATGACTGTTCCACAAGCTGAGCTTATAGGCTTAAAAATACCTGATCCAGACTTAAAATGGAATGAGAAAAAGGGTGGATATGATTTTGGCGAAATTAATTGGGATGAATTCTACGAGGTAATCGCTGGAAACGGCCCTTGTAACGAGGAAAGACTTGAAGCTAGAAATAAAGCTCACGATGATGGAGAATGGGTAAGAAAAGCGGCAATGGCTTATGCTGAAAAACATTAAAAATGAGCGAGAAGAAAAATAATTGGCCTTTATGGGAGGTGTTTATCAGAAGCAGACAAGGCTTGGGGCATAGACACGTTGGCTCTTTGCATGCAGCAGATGCTGAAATGGCAATAGGTAATGCACGTGATGTTTACACAAGAAGACAGGAGGGTGTAAGCATTTGGGTTGTACCTGCTGAAGAAATTACAGCGAGCTCACCAGATGACTCTGAAGCTCTATATGATCCGGCTAACGATAAGGTATACAGACATCCAACTTTCTTCGATCTTCCGGACGAAGTAAACCATATGTAAAGCAGTAGGTTTGACTAATATTCAATTTAGAGAGACTTTAATTAGACTTGGTGATGATAGCCTTATCTTAGCTCAGAGGCTTGCTGAATGGTGTGGCCACGCCCCTATTCTCGAAGAAGATATAGCTCTGACCAATATTGCTTTGGATTTGCTGGGGAGAGCCCAAAATTATCTTAAGCTAGCTGGGGAATTATTTGATCCTGTTAAAAGTGACGACGACTTAGCATATCACAGAGATGCTGGGGAGTTTAGAAATTTACTGTTATTAGAGCAGCCTAACGGACACTTTGGGGATACTATCTGTAGGCAATTTTTATTTGATTACTTTTCACTTCTTAGAGCAGAACACCTATCATCACAAACTGTGAACGAGTACGTTGCTGCTATTGCAGCTAAAGCTGTTAAGGAGATAAGATACCATGCATATTACAGCAGTAAGTGGATTAAGCGTTTGGGAGATGGGACAGCTGAAAGCCATGATAAAATTCAAGGTTCACTCGATAATCTTTGGAAGTATACTCATGAGATGTTTGCCGTAGATGATTTTGACAGGGCTTCAATCGAAGCTGGGCTACTGCCAGAACTTAGCGAATTGAAACAAGTTTGGGCTAAAAGAGTTGGGGAAGTTATAAGTGAAGCAACTCTAACTATTCCTTCAAATCCAAATATGGAAATAGGCGGAAGGCAAGGTGAGCATACACCGCATCTTGCTGTAATGCTTGAAGAAATGCAGGTATTGCCTAGAACATACCCTGGCACTACCTGGTAAAATGTCATCGTCAGAGAAACATAGCTTAGTTAGGGCCGTAAAAAGACAATTGCAGGATGTTATGGACCCAGAATTGCCATTTCTTACTATAGGTGAAATGGGCATGCTGAGAGATATTTATCTGAAAGATGGGCATACTGTAATTGTCCTGACTCCAACATATTCAGGCTGTCCAGCGACTGATATTATTTCTAAGGACAGCTTAAAGGCTGCAAGAGTTGTGGACCCTAACGCTGAAGTTGAAATTTCCTTGAGACCTGCATGGACTACTGATTGGATAAGCGAGGAAACTAGATTGAAGATGACTGAAAACGGTATTTCACCGCCCATTGGAGAAAGCCATGATAGGGCGTTTCTTACTGGAGACGGAAAGGTGGTCCCCTGCCCTCTTTGTAAGTCTAAAAACACTAAAATGGTAAGCGCTTTTGGGTCAACAGCTTGTAAAGCTTCATTTACATGTTTAGATTGCATGGAGCCTTTTGAACACTTCAAATGCATATAGATGAGTAAGATTCACCCAGTTGTACAGAAAATGCTTGATGGCGATGAGATGACTCGTTGGCTTAAAGCTGAAGTTGTTGAAAGCTCAGAGGGTTCTTGCTCTTTAAAAATGGTGGCTAGAAAAGAAATGGCTAACGGATTTAGCATTGTGCACGGAGGAATTACATTTTCACTTGCTGATTCAGCTATTGCTTTTGCAGCAAATGCCCACGGAAGGCATGCCGTTAGTCTTTCAACTAGCATAAGGCACCTTCACCCTGTTTTTGTTGGCGATACAATTACTGCAGTAGCTACAGTTACCGACTTAAAACACAAGATTGTCAATGTTGACGCGGTTGTGACTAACCAAGAAGGAGTTAAAGTAGCAGACCTACAAGCTACTGGCTATCGGAAGAGCGAGCAGTGGTAAGCTCTTTATAAACTCCACCTAGCTCTATAAGCTCCACGTGAGTACCTGATTCTGCTACTCTCCCATTTTCAATTACAAAAATTCTATCGGCGTTTTTAATAGTGCTCAATCTATGAGCAACAACTAATGACGTTCTTCCTTCAGTGATTCTCTTAGTAGCTTCTTGAATCAAAAGTTCTGACTCAGAATCAATTGACGAAGTAGCTTCGTCTAAAATAAGGATACTAGGAGAAGACACATAGGCTCGCATGAAGGCGATGAGTTGTCTTTGGCCTACACTAAGCATAGCCCCTCTTTCTCTCACCTGCAGATCTAATCCATCTGAGTAATTAGAAATGAAATCTGCAGCTCCTACAGCCTCTGCCGCCTTGTGTACCTGCTCATCAGAAATGCTCTCATCGTGCAAGGTTACATTTGCTCTAAGTGTGTCAGACAGAAGGAATACATCCTGAGAAACAACGCCTATGTTTTGTCTTAATAGATCAAGAGGAATCTCTCTTATATCAACCCCATCTATTTTAATCGAACCTTTAGAAAACTCGTAGAATCTTGAAAGCAGATTGATTATTGTACTTTTACCAGCACCAGTAGAACCAACAAACCCAACAGTTGTACCTGGTTCAATCGTGAGATTTAGTCCTTTTAAAACCCAGTTCTCCTCACTTCCATCATATGAAAACCAAACATCTTCAAATTCAATCAATCCCTTCACATCACCAATATCAACCGTTCCCTCATCAGTTATACTCTCATCAATTGAAAGAAGCTTAAAAACCCTATCTGCATTCACCACACCCATTTGAAGGACATTAAATCTATCTGCTAACTGTCTAATGGGCCTGTACAGCATGAAAACATATAGTATGAATTGAAGTACAACCCCTAGAGTTAGACGTTCTTCAGCCACACCGCCTATTCCAAGCCAAAGCAGCAACGCCACGCTAGTAGCACTAAGCATCTCCACAACTGGGAAGAAAATGCTGAAAGCCATTATAGAATCAATATTTGCCTTCTTATGCTGATAGTTTATCTCAGCGAACTTGTCACTTTCAACCTGTTCCCTGCCAAACGCCTGAACAATATGCATTCCTGTAACATGCTCCTGAACAAACTCATTCATTTTGCTTACCTGATTTCTCACGTTTGAGAATGCTTTTTTAATGTGCTTTTGAAAAATCCTCGAAGCAAAAAGGAGAACTGGAATGGGCAAGATCACTATGAAGGTAAGCTTTGCATCAATGATGAACATTGTCACAAGAACCACAAGCAGGGTAAGGATATCCCCAATTGCATTAAGTAGCCCGTTTGAAAAGACATTTGCTATCCCATCAATATCGCTTACAAGCCTTGTAACTAGCTGTCCAACAGGAGTCTTGTCGAAGAATCTTAACTTAAAGCTTACTATGTGCTTAAAGAGCTTAGAGCGGAGGTCGAGGGAAACGCTTTGGGCTACCCAGTTAGCTAAATAAGTCACCCTGTACCTCAAGAAGGATTCGACTATCAAAAACAAGATGATTACCGCGAAAACAGTCAATAATCCATAGTAATCCTTATTTGCTATTTCTACGTCAACTGCTCTTCTCAATAGTGCAGGCCTAACCCAAACCAAAGAAGAAAGAACCACAATCAGAACTCCAGTAATTATGAACTTGAGCCTATATGGCTCGACTTGAGCAATAATCAGCTTTAATGTCTTTTTACCAGAGCTCATATTAATGTTCTTTAGGCAAAGCTATAGGAGTAAAAGTCTCTTCAGGATAATCCACTCGTGCTAAATACAAGCCACATGCTGGAGCAGACTTACCCGCCTGAGACCTATCACATGAAGCAATAACGTCCTTAAACTGATCTTGC